>UMHQ01011438.1_pt1 | contig 183176 bp, 156 predicted proteins | sample 1965531 | NCBI WGS metagenome assembly UMHQ01 (sample SAMEA4836098, study PRJEB28245) | human gut metagenome | biome: gut microbiome; material: fecal sample | place: Denmark | collected 2008 | reverse complement strand
CAAGCAAACCGTCCCCGCCGCTGTCGCTTTCAGCCCTCCGTCCACTCTTTCGCCATCGGAACCAAGTTGGGACCTGCCTATCGGAAAAGGAGAGGTAATGGAATGAAGGAGTAGGAACGTCCGCGCAATACGCCCCGGGCGGCATCCGGAATTGGAGATTCCATCTTTTTGCGTATATTTGCCACCATGAAACGAGTTGCAACCTTCGTGCTCTGCTGCGCCTGCATCGGCATGGCCCACGCGCAGGCCCCGACCCTCCCGACGCCCGACGCCAAGGTGCTGGGCATGGGCGGCGTGGCCATGACCACCATCTCGGGGTCGCACCCCCTCTACAACAACTCCGCGACGGCGGCCTTCTCGCCACTTCCCTCGCAGGTCTCCTCCTCCTACTACGGACAGGGGAAGTTCGACTACTACGCCGTGTCGGGCTACTGCCGTGTCGGCGGCGAGAACCTCGTGCAGCTCGGCTGGCGTCAGTACCTGCGCGAACGCGGCAACAGCGACATGGCCGTCGATGTCGGCTACACGCGCCGCATCGGCGAGCGGTGGGCCGTCGGACTGGTTGCCCGCTACATGCACCTTTCGCGTCCCGACGCCTCGGCCGATGCCCTTGCGGCGGACCTGAGCGCCGCCTACTCGCTGCCGATAGAGAACCTGGGCGACTACTCGACGCTGCGCGCCGGTGCGAAACTGGGCAACCTGGGCGGCTACCTCGACGATTCGGCCTACACACTGCCGATGGACCTGACGGCGGGCGTTGCGCTCGATACGTTCCTCTCCGACGCCCACCAGATCACCGTCGGCACCGATCTGGGGTACTACTTCACTCCGAGTCATGTGCGCGGATTCCAGCTGTCGGTCGGTGCGGAGTACAACCTCATGCAGCTCTTCCAGCTGCGGGCCGGATACCACTACGGCGAGCGGCGCGACTACTACCCGAGCTATGCGACCGTCGGCTGCGGCGTGCGCTTCCTCCACCTGCGGCTCGACTTCGCCTACCTCTTCGCCGCCAGGGAGACCCTGCTGCACAATACCTACAGCATCAGCTTCGGTCTGGATTTCTGATGTAATCCAGAATTCCCTCGCAGCCGTCCTCCAGCATATCGAGCACCAGCTCGAAGCCCTCGTGCCCTTCGTAATAGGGGTCGGGGACGTAGCTCCACTGCGGATGGCGGCTGAAGAACTCCCGCATGCGGAAGATCTTTTCGGCATCCCGGCGCGAGGGCGCCAGCCTGTGCACCGCCTCATAGTTCATGTCGTCCATGACGACGATCATGTCGAAGCGCTCGAAATCGGCCTCGGTGATGCGACGCGCACGGTGCGTGAGCACGTACCCGCGGCGGGCCGCCGCACTGCGCATGCGGGCATCGGGCAGATCGCCGGCGTGTCCGCCGTAGGTGCCGGCTGAATCGACGGTGAGCAGCTCCTCCGCTCCATTGCGCCGGGCCGTCTGGCGCAGAATCTCCTCGGCGGCCGGCGAGCGGCAGATGTTGCCGAGGCATACGAACAGAATCCTTTTTTTCATGTCGGCAAAGATAGCGCTTCGGAACAGGATTTGCAACCGGCTGCCGGTTGACCGGGGACTTTTCCGGCCCCGGCTTTCACCCGGGCGTTCATCACTTTCGGAGAAGAAAAAAGAACAATCGGAACAATATTCCACCTTTGCGGGAACGGGATGTTTGGAGAAAAGTCGTATCTTTGCCCCCGATTTGCCTTGGTTCACAACAAAAAACGGAAAGCAATGAAGAAGATGAAAGTTATCGCCATGCTGACGGCATTCGCACTCACGGCATCGCTTGCAACGGCCCAGGAGCTGCCCCGGAAGGTTTCAAACATCGAAATCCTCGATCTGAACGGCAAACCGGCCAAGCTGCCCCATTTCGGCGAAAAGAACCTGATGATATTCTACGTCGACCCGGACCGCCACAAGCAGAACAACGACTTCACGCTTGAGCTCGAGCGCACGCACCGGGCCGAGAGCGAGAACATCTACGGGTTCGGCATCATGAACCTCAAGGATGCCCCGATGATCCCCAACGGCATGGCCCGCAACATGGCCAAGAAGCGCACCGAGAAGAACGGCGCCCTCGTGCTGGCCGATCAGGAGCGTGTCCTGAGCACGGCCTGGGGGCTGGGCGACTGCAACAACCAGTTCGTGCTACTCTTCGTCTCGAAGGAGGGCGAGCTGGTCTTCCTGCGCAAGGGCGAACTCTCCGAACAGGACAAGCAGGCCTTCTACGACGTCATCGACCGGTACAAATAACCGGATGGAGGTCCGCATGATCCGTCCGATCATCGTTGCCGGCCTCTGCCTGTGCGGGCTCTGCGCCCTGCCGTCCCGCGTGCGGGCGCAGGATGCGGAGCGCGACAGCGTGTACACCTATGTCTCGGGAAGCGACACGCTGCACTACACCTATACCCCGCTCGCCCCGGAGCCGCCCCGCAGGAAGCCCTTTCTGCAGCGGGTCGTGGACTATTTCGGCGGCTCGACCGTCGACCGGACCTTCGAGAAGAAGATCGACTTCACCTTCGCCGGCGGACCGAGCTACTCGAAGAACACGAGCCTGGGCATCGGCCTGCTCGCCGCGGGGCTCTACCGCGTCGACCGGACCGACACCGTCAGCTCGCCGTCCGACGTCTCGATCTTCGCCAACGTCTCCGTGACGGGGTTCTACGCCCTCGGCATCTCCGGCAACACGATCTTCTCGAAGAACCACAGCCGGCTCAACTACACGCTCGCCTTCTCGTCGGCGCCGCGTTCGCTGTGGGGCATCGGCTACCACGCCGGGCGCGACAACCGGGAGACCTCCTATACTGAAAAACGCTACCAGATCGAGACGCGCTACGTGCACCGCATCCTGCCGAACACCTACCTCGGCGTCATGCTCGGATTCGAGCATACGAAGGGTCGGGGCTTCGATGCGCTGGGTGAAAGCTACATCGAGGGGCAGAAGCACAGCTACACGGCCACGGGCATCGGGCTGATCGCCGAGTACGACTCGCGGGACTTCATTCCCAATCCGTTCCGCGGGATCTACGTCAGCCTCGAGCAGACCTCCTACCCGCAGGCGCTGGGCAACTGCGGCAAGACGATCTGGCGCACGACCTTCACGGCCGACGCCTATCGGAAAATCTGGAAGGGGGCCATCCTCGCCGCCGACCTCTACGGCGTCTTCAACTCCAAAGGGACGCCGTGGCCGATGCTCGCCCGCATGGGCGGCAGCCAGCGCATGCGCGGATACTATCAGGGCCGCTATACGGACAACTGCCTGCTCACGGCTCAGGTCGAGGTGCGGCAGCGCATCTGGCGGCGCATCGGATGCACGTTCTGGGGCGGCGCCGGCAATGTCTTCGCCAGCCTGCACGACTTCGACTGGGCCGAAACCCTGCCCAACTACGGCATCGGACTGCGCTGGGAGCTCAAGAAGCGGGTGAACGTCCGCCTCGACTACGGATTCGGAAAAAAGACCAGCGGCTTTCTGCTGAACATCAATGAAGCATTCTGAAATGGAACACTCACCTGCCGACTCGCTGAAAAGCAACCGCCGCGGCACCTCCCCCCGGCGCGGACGTGTCACCACGATACTGCTGCCCGTCTACTTCTTCGTGGCGATGATCATCCCGAACTGCGTCCTCGCCAACACGGAGCACTACTCGGTCTGGACGACCGAAGCGCTCATCCTGCTGCCGCTGGGCTTCTTCATGATGTGGAGTGTCGCCCTGCGCCGCTCGGGCGTCATGGTCTGGCTGGCCTTCCCGTTCATCTTCCTGTGCGCCTTTCAGATCGTGCTGCTCTACCTGTTCGGCAACTCGATCATCGCCACGGACATGTTCACCAACCTGCTGACGACCAATCCCGGCGAGGCGGGCGAGCTGCTGGGCAACATCTACCCGGCCGTCGTGCTGGTCTGCGTGATGTACGTGCCGCTGCTGTGGCTCGCTTCGCGCGAAATCGGCCTAAAGCGTTACATGACGCGCATGACGCGCATGAATATCGGACTGACCGGCGCCGTGCTCTTCGCGCTGGGCACGCTCGCCCTGTGGCCGGCCTACCGCGTCAGCGAGAGCAAGCACGTCCTGCGCGACGAAATCTTCCCGATCAACGTCCTCTACAACGCGGGATTGAGCGGCTCGGAGTTCCGCAAGTCGCGTAACTTCGAGAAGACGGCCCAAGGGTTCACCTACGGGGCGGAGCGCACGCAGCAGGCGCCCGGCCGCGAGATCTACGTCTACATCATCGGCGAGGCGTCGCGTGCGATGAGCTGGCAGCTCTACGGCTACGGACGCCAGACCAATCCGCGGCTTGCGCAGATCGACGACCTGGTGCTCTTCCGCGACATCCTCACGCAGAGCAACACCACGCACAAGAGCGTGCCGCTGATCCTCTCGTCGGTCGGAACCGACGAACACGAGGAGCTGTACCGCCGGCGGGGGCTTCCGGCGCTCTTCAACGAGGCGGGATTCGACACCTGGTTCATCTCGAACCAGTCGCCGCAGGGGGCCATGATCGACCACCTGGCCCACGACGCGAAGCACCTGATCTACATCCATTCGCCGCGCCACGACATGCAGCTGCTCGACGAGATGCGGAAGGTCATCGAGAAGAGCCCGTCGCAGAAACTGCTTTTCATTCTGCACTGCTACGGCTCCCACTTCAGCTATCACCAGCGGTATCCGCGCGAATTTGCCCGTTTCAAGCCCGATAACGACGTGGCCATCAGCGAGCAGAACGTCGAGATGCTCCGCAATGCCTACGACAACTCGATCGTCTACACGGATCACTTCCTGGCCGAGACGATCACCTACCTGCGCGGACTCGAGCAGACGTCGACGGCGCTGCTCTACTGTGCCGACCACGGCGAGGACATCCTCGACGACGACCGCCACCGCTTCCTGCACGCCTCGCCCACGACGACGGCCTATCAGCTCTGGGTGGCGTCGCTGGCGTGGTTCTCGCCGGAGTACCGCACCTGCTTCCCGGAGAAGGTCGCCGCGGCCGAAGCCAACGCCTCGGCGGCGACCACGACCCATGCGCTCTTCCATACGATGGCCGACATGGCGTCGATCCGCGGCCGGCATGTCGATCGGCGGATGTCGCTCGTGAGCCGCGACTTCGACCGCGAGGCGCCGCGCCGCTACCTGAACGACCACAACGAGGCCGTGCCGTTCGTCCGCACGGGACTCATGCCCGAAGACATGGAGGTCTTCCGCCGGCACGGCATCGAACCTTGATGACGGGCTGCCATGACACAAAGGGCCGTCTCCCAGCGGAGACGGCCCTCTGTGTTGTTTCAATGTCGGAACGGATTACTTCGCTGCCTCCACGGAAACCTTGCGGAACTCCTTCATCAGCTTGGAAATCTCCAGAGCGGACTTGCGGGCGCGCGTGCCGGCAGCCTTGTTGCCCTTCTCGGCCTGAGCAGCCGCATTCGCAGCGAATACCTCGTATTCGGCATTGATCTTTTCAATCAGTTCTTTCATAGTGTTAATTTGTTTTGGGTTTGTTATCAGTACAAAGATATAAAAATTATCTAATCTCCCTCTTTCGGGCAGGGAAAAATCGACTTTTTTCGGTCAAAAAAGCCCGTAAAACGGAGTTTGAGGTGCATTTCAGGCGTCGGAAGGCGTCCGCGAAAGCCTCCGCCGCCCGGATCGGCTCTCCCAAACGCGCACGGCCGCCGGCAAAAAAAGGGCCGATACCCATAAATGGGGATTGTACAAATCCTCCGAAAAGCGTATCTTTGGGCCCCGAAAGAGCTGACAAGAAGATGAAACTTTCCGAATTGAAGACCGGCGACTCCGCCGTCATCCTCAAGGTGACGGGACACGGAGGATTCCGGCGCCGCATCATGGAGATGGGTTTCGTGCGCGGACAGCGCGTCGAGGTGATTCTCAACGCCCCACTCAAGGACCCGATCGAATACCGCATCATGGGATACGACATCACGCTGCGCCGCAGCGAAGCGGAGATGGTCGAGGTGCTGACCGACGAGGAGGCGAAGGCCTACCTCGCGACGCTCGAACGGGAGCGGTCCGGCAGCGGAGCCGGTTCGGACGACATGCCGGCTCCCGACGAGTCGGGGTGCCGCACCTTCGACGAGGTGGTGACCCGCAAGAGCCACACGATCAGCGTGGCGCTCGTGGGCAACCCGAACAGCGGCAAGACGTCGCTCTTCAACGCCATATCGGGCGGGCACGAGCACGTGGGCAACTACAGCGGCGTGACCGTCGGCGCCAAGATGGGCTACCGCTCCTACCGGGGCTACCGCTTCGAGGTGACCGACCTGCCGGGCACCTACGCCCTTTCGGCCTACACGCCCGAGGAGCGCTACGTGCGGCAGCACCTGGCCGAGAAGACCCCCGACGTGGTCATCAACTCGGTCGTGGCGTCGAACATCGAGCGCAACCTCTACCTGACCACCGAGCTGATTGACATCAACCCGCGCATGGTCGTGGCGCTCAACATGTACGACGAGCTGGAGGCCAGCGGCGCCGAGCTCGACTACGAGCAGCTGGGGGCCATGCTGGGTGTGCCGATGGTCCCGGTCGAGGCCCGCAACAACAAGGGCATCGAGGAGCTGCTCGACACGGTGATCGCCGTCTACGAAGGGCGCGACGAGCGCGTGCGCCACATCCACATCAACCAGGGTCCGGTCATCGAGGAGAGCCTCCGGCGCCTGAACAGCGACATGAGCGCCCACCGCGACGAGCTGCCCAAGGCCTTCCCGCCGCGCTACTACGCCATAAAGATGCTCGAGAGCGACACCCAGGTCGAAGAGCACCTGAAGGCATGCCCCCGCTACGCCGAATGGGCGGCGATCCGCGACCGCGAGGCGCGGCACATCGCCGAGGCGCTGGGCGAGGATGTCGAGACGGCCTTCGCCAACCAGAAATACGGCTTCATCCAGGGCGCCCTGAGGGAGACCTTCACCCCGGGCAAGCGCGAGGAGGCGACGGCCACGGCCCTCATCGACACCTTCGTGACGCACAAGCTGTGGGGCTTCCCGATCTTCTTCGCGCTCATGTGGCTCATGTTCTGGTGCACGTTCAGCCTCGGGGCCTATCCGCAGGAGTGGATCGACGCGCTGGTGGGCTGGATCGGCGATGCCGTGAACGCGCTGCTGCCCGAAGGGGCGCTGCGCGACCTGCTCTCGGACGGCGTGATCGGCGGCGTGGGGTCGGTGATCGTCTTCCTGCCGCAGATCATGATCCTCTACCTCTTCATCTCGTTCATGGAGGACTCGGGCTACCTCGCCCGCGCAGCCTTCATCATGGACCGCGTGATGCACCGCATCGGCCTGCACGGCAAGTCGTTCATCCCGCTCATCATGGGCTTCGGCTGCAACGTGCCGGCCATCATGGCCTGCCGCACCATCGAAAGCCGCAGCAGCCGTCTGATTACCATACTCATTACGCCGTTCATGTCATGCAGTGCACGACTTCCGATCTACATCCTCGTTGCCGGCACCTTCTTCTCGGCCAACGCCGGGCTGGTCATGATGGGGCTCTACCTGCTGGGCATCGTGGCGGCCGTCGTCACGGCACGCCTCATGCGGCGCTTCCTCTTCCCGGTCGACGAAACACCCTTCGTCATGGAGCTGCCGCCCTACCGCCTGCCGACCTGGAAAACAACCCTCTCGCACATGTGGGACAAGTGTGCGCAGTACCTCAAGAAGATGGGCGGCATGATCCTCATCGCCTCGCTCATCGTCTGGTTCCTGAGCTACTATCCACGCCCGACGCACAACACGCCGGCCGACGCACCGCACTATGAGAACTCCTACCTCGGCAAGATCGGCAAGGTCTGCGAACCGGCCTTCAGTCCGCTGGGGCTCAACTGGAAATCGGGCGTGGCGCTGCTCTCGGGCGTCGCGGCCAAGGAGATCGTCGTCAGCACGCTGGGCGTGCTCTACTCGGATGTCGACGTGCAGGCCGCAGCGGCCGGAGACGGCAACGGAACAGCCGGACCCGATGCGGCGGTTGCAGCCCAAGCCGCCGACACAACTGCCACCGCCGCGGAGGCCGACGGCGCGGATGCGGAGGAGACGCTCCCGGCACGGCTGAAGGCGAGCGGCGATTTCGACACCGCCTCGGCACTCGCAATGCTGGTCTTCATCCTGCTCTACTTCCCCTGCGTGGCCACGATCGCCGCCATCGGCGCCGAGGCCGGATGGAAGTGGGCCGTCGGCGCGGTGGTCTACAACACGGCGCTGGCGTGGTGCCTGGCCTGGCTGACGTACCACGTCGCACAACTCTTCTGAACGATGGACTGGCAGGATTACGTCGTGACGGCCATCATGATCGCCGCGGCCGCCGCCGTCGTGCGGTGGCTGTGGCGTCTGGTCTGCGGCCGCTCGCGGGGCGGCTGCGCCTCGTGCGCCAGCACGCAATGTCCGCTCCGGAAGATCAAAAACCGACAATAAGCACTATATTTGCGGCCGAAAAAACCGCAAAGCAATGCTCGGACTCTTCTACATTCTGCTTTTCTGGCTCATCGGCAACGCCTTGAGCCTGCTGACCGGAGGCTACGTCTCGGGAAACATCATCGGACTGATCCTCCTCTTCGCCTCGCTCTGCCTGCACTGGGTCAAGGCCGAGCAGGTGCGTCCCGCCGCCCGCTTCCTGCTCGGTGCGATGGCCCTCTTCTTCGTTCCCTACGGCGTGGGGCTGATGGACTCCTACCGCGTCATTCTGGACAACCTGTGGGCCATTGTCGTCTCGGGCATCGTCTCGACGATCATCGTGCTGCTCGTCTCGGGCAAGACGTTCCAGAGTCTGAACCGGCGCATGATCCGCCACGCCAAAAACGCCGAAGACCATGATTGACCACGCCTTTCTCTCGTCGGACCTGCTGCTCGTGACCCTCACCGTGGGGCTCTACTGCCTGGGCGGCGCCATCTATCGCCGCACGCACCTGCCGCTGCTGCACCCCGTGCTGCTGACCTTCGTGGCGGTGATCGTCTTCCTGAAGCTCACGGACATCCCCTACGAGCGCTACCGCGAAGCCACCGGCATGCTCAACTTCGCCCTCGGACTGTCGGTCGTGGCGCTCGGATACCTGCTCTACGAACAGTTGGAGCGGCTGCGTGGCAGCCTGCTGCCCGTCGCCGCGGCGACGCTCGCCGGATGCGTCGCGGGCGTGTTGAGCGTCGTCTACATCGCCATGGCCTTCGGCGCCGAGCGCGAGATTCTCAACTCGATCGCCCCGAAGTCAGTGACCGTGCCCATTGCCGTCTCGGTGGCCGGGCCGCTCGGCGGCAACGTCTCCGTCACGTCGGTCGTGGTCTTCTGCGTCGGCATCTTCGGCAGCATCTTCGGCGAGTGGGTGCTGCGCCGCTGCGGCGTGCGCGACCCCGAAGCCCGCGGGTTCGCCCTCGGCGCCGCGGCCCACGGCATCGGCACGGCCCGCGCCATCGAAATCGGAGCCGTCGAAGGCGCCCTGAGCGGACTGGCCATGGCGCTGATGGGGCTCGCTACGGCCCTGCTCATGCCGCTCATGGAGAAATACCTCTATTAGAGGCGGCGGATGCAGAAAAAAGGGTGCAAAGTTTTTAAAATTCTGTAATAAGTGCTATTTTTGCACTATCGCACGCAAAACAGCAGGTCGTTATGGAGTGGCTGCACACCCTGTTCTTCGGCGGCGGCATCGCACATGCCGTCCTGATTCTCGCACTGGTCATCACGCTCGGCATCCTGCTGGGCAAGGTCCGGATCGGCGGCATCTCGCTCGGCATCACGTGGATCCTCTTCGTCGGCATCGCAATGAGCCACTTCGGCATGACGATCGACGGCGAGGTCCGGCAGTTCGTGCAGGAATTCGGACTCATCCTCTTCGTCTTTTCGATCGGTCTGCAGGTCGGACCGGGATTCTTCTCCTCGTTCAAGCACGGTGGGCTCACGCTCGTCGGCTGCGCCACGGCCATCGTGCTGCTGGGCGTGGCGGTGACCTACGTCATCCACCTGGCGACCGGCACCCCCATCCCGACGATGGTCGGCATCCTCTCGGGCGCCGTGACGAACACCCCGGGACTCGGCGCCGCGCAGCAGGCCTATGCCGACGCCACGGGCTACAACGACCCGACGATCGCTTTGGGTTATGCCGTGGCCTACCCGCTGGGCGTCGTGGGCATCATCTTCTCGATGATCTTCATCCGCTACGCCCTGCACGTGAAGTTCGAGAAGGAGGACGAAGGGCTCGCGGCCCTATCGGACGAGAAGAAGCTCGCCGCGAAGGTCTCCGTCGAGTTCACCAACGCGATGCTCGACGGTGCGACGGTCGAGCACGTCCGCGAACTCGTCAACCGGCAGTTCGTCATCTCGCGCATCCTGCATGCGGACGGGGAGATCACGATGCCCGACGCCGACAGCACGATCCGCGTGGGCGACCGGCTGTGGGTCATCAGCCGCGCCGAGGACAGCGAGGCGATCGTGGCCTTCCTGGGCCACCGCGTGGAGATGAACGACGAAGCGTGGGGCAACAACACGCCCGACTCGGTGCTCATCTCGCGCCGCATCCTCATTACGAAACCCTCGATCAACGGCAAGAAGTTCTCCGACCTGCACCTGCGCACGCGCTACGGCATCACGATCACGCGTGTCAACCGCGCCGGCGTGGACCTGATCCCCTACCAGGGGCTGGAGCTGCAGGTCGGCGACCGCGTAATGGTCGTCGGCACCGAAAAGGCCGTCGCCAAGGTCGCCGACGTGCTGGGCAACTCGCTCAAGAAGCTCAAGCAGCCCAACCTGGTGACGATCTTCGTGGGCATCGCGCTCGGCGTGCTGCTCGGGTCGATTCCGCTGATGAACGTGCCGCAGCCCGTCAAACTGGGACTGGCCGGCGGCCCGCTCATCGTCGCCATCCTCATCGGCCGCTTCGGCACGCACTTCCATCTGGTGACCTACACGACCATGTCGGCCAACCTCATGCTGCGCGAGATCGGTATTGCGCTCTTCCTCGCGGCCGTGGGCATCGGCGCCGGCGACGGATTCGTCGACGCCATTGTCGGCGGCGGCTACCGCTGGATCGGCTACGGCGTGCTGATAACGGTCGTGCCGCTGCTCGTCGTGGGCATTGTGGCGCGGCTGTGGCTCAAGATGAACTACTACACGCTCATGGGCCTGATCGCCGGATCGACGACCGATCCCCCCGCGCTGGCCTATGCCAACGCCACGGCCGGCAACGACATGCCCGCCGTGGGTTACTCGACGGTCTACCCCGTGGTGATGTTCCTGCGTGTCCTGACCGCGCAGGTCTTCATCCTCTTCGCCCTCTGATCCGGGGAGACGCCGCGGCGTCTCCTCTTTTTTTGTGTGAAATTGGATTGTGAAAAACCTTTATTACAAGATATTATGGCAAAAGCAGTAAACATCGCCCGTTCACACCGGTTGGACGGCATCGGAGAGTACTATTTTTCGCGTCGTCTGCGCGAGATCGCCGAAATCGAGGCGGCGACGGGACGTCAGATCGTAAAACTCGCCATGGGCAGCCCCGACCTGCCGCCCCACCAGTCGGTCATCGACCGCCTGGCCCGCGAGGCGCAGCGCCCCGACGTGCACAAATACATGTCCTACCAGGGCGAACCCATCCTGCGCAAGGCTTTTGCCGACTGGTACCGCAAGTGGTACCACGTGGAGCTCGACTACAAGAGCGAGGTCTATCCGCTGATTGGCTCGAAGGAGGGCATCATGCACATCTGCATGACGTTCCTCAATCCCGGCGACAAGGTGCTGGTCCCGAACCCCGGCTACCCGACCTACTCGGCCGGCGTGAAGCTCGCCGGCGGCGTCATGGTCCCCTACTCGCTCAACAAGCAGACGAACTTCTACCCCGACTTCGAGGCCATCGAGCGTGCGGGGCTCGACGGCGTGAAGATGATGCTCGTCAACTACCCCAACATGCCGACCGGGCAGGTGGGTTCGATGGAGCTCTTCGAGAAGATCATCGACTTCGGCGCACGGCACAACATCCTGATCGTGCACGACAACCCCTACAGCTTCATCCGCAACTCGGCCGGCCCGCTGTCGATCATGGCCGTCGAGGGGGCCAAGGAGGTGGCGCTGGAGCTCAACTCGCTGTCGAAGGGGCACTCGATGGCCGGATGGCGCGTCGGCGTGCTGGTCGGCAAGGCCGAGTGGCTCAAGGACGTGATGACCTTCCGCAGCAACATGGACTCGGGCATGTTCTTCCCCATCCAGGCCGCCTCGGAGACGGCGCTGGCGCTGGGCGAGGATTGGTACAAGGAGCTCAACGACATCTACTACGGACGTGAGCGTCAGGCCTACGCCCTGCTCAATGCGCTGGGATGCACCTACCGCGAGCACCAGGCCGGCCTGTTCGTCTGGGCCGAGCTGCCGGAGGACTACGAAGGCGACAGCTTCGCCTTCTCGGACGAGGTGATGGAGAAGGCCGACGTCTTCCTCACGCCGGGTGCGATCTTCGGTTCGGAGGGCAAGCGCTACATCCGCATCACGCTCTGCTGCCCCGAGGAGCTGCTCAAGCGCGCCACGGACAACATCGTAGCCAAGTTCCGCCGGTAAGCGCCGGAAACACGCATACGAAAAGGGACCTGCCGGCGGGCAGGTCCCCTTTTTCGTCTCCGGCCGCGCGGACTACTCGCGCACGATGCGGATCGAGAGGATGCGGTCGCCGCGGCGGATGTCGTCGATGACGTCCAGCCCTTCGACCACCTGCCCGAAGCAGGTGTGCACGCCGTCGAGGTGCTGCGTATTCTCGCGGTTCATGCAGATGAAGAATTGCGAGCCGCCGGTATCCTTCCCGGCGTGGGCCATCGAGAGCACGCCGCGGTCGTGACGCTGGCGCGGCGCCGAGGTCTCGCACTTGATCGTGTAGCCCGGGCCACCCGTTCCGTCGCCCCGCGGGCAGCCGCCCTGGATGACGAAGTCGGGAATGACGCGGTGGAAGGTCAGGCCGTCGTAGAAGCCGTGCTCGGCCAGGTCCACGAAGTTGGCTACCGTACCGGGCGTCTCGTCGGCATAGAGCTCGGCTTTCATGTCGCCCTTCTCGGTCGAAATAATGGCGTAGGTTTTCATATCGTTCGATGTCGGTTTGTCGTCGGTTCGTTACTGTTATTCGCACATCTTCACGCGGGCCGCGGCGGCCTTCACCCGCTCGCGCAGGGCGTCGAGGTCGCTGCCGTGCGGCTCGTAGCCCACGACGACACCCATGCGGCGGTTGACGCGCGCCGATGGTTTGCCGAAGATGCGGATGTCGGTGCGGGGATTCTCTGCGAGGGCAGCGTCGATCCCCTCGTAGCGCGGCGCCTGCTCCGTGGCCACGGGCGAGAGGATCACGGCGCTGGCACCCTGCCGCTCGAAGGTGATCGCCGGGATGGGAAGCCCCAGCACGGCCCGCAGATGCAGCTCGAACTCATTGAGGTTCTGCGTCCCGGCCAGCGTCACCATGCCCGTGTCGTGGGGGCGCGGCGAGAGCTCCGAGAAGTAGACGCCCTGCTCGTGACTCAGGAAGAACTCCACGCCCCACAGTCCGGCGCCCGTGAGGGCTTCGGTGACGGCCGCGGCCATGCGCTGCGCCTCGGCCAGATGCTCGGGTGCGATGGCGGGCGACTGGAAGCTCTCACGGTAGTCGCCGCCCTGCTGCACGTGGCCGATCGGCGGACAGAAGAGCGTCGGGCCGTGCTGCTGCGTCACGGTCAGGAGCGTGATCTCGCTGTCGAAGCGGATGAACTCCTCGATGATGAGCTCGCGGATGTCGCCGCGCGACCCTTCGCAGCCGTATTTCCACGCCTGCTCCAGCCCTTCGGGGCCCTTGACCACCGACTGACCCTTGCCCGAGGAGGACATCAGCGGCTTGACGACGCACGGGTAACCGATCTCGGCGGCCGCGGCCTTCAGTTCATCGAAACTTTTGGCATAGAAGTAGCGGGCCGTCTTCAGCCCCAGCGCCTTGGCCGCGAGGTCGCGGATCGCCTTGCGGTTCATCGTGAAGTTCACGGCCCGGGCGCTCGGCACGACCTGCATGCCCTGGCGCTCGAAGTCGTAGAGCCGCTCGGTGCGGATCGCCTCGATCTCGGGGACGATGATGTCGGGGCGGTGGCGCTCCACGACGGCCGCCAGCGCATCGCCGTCGAGCATGTCGAAGACCTCCGAAGCGTCGGCCACCTGCATGGCCGGGGCTCCGGCGTAACGGTCGCAGGCCACGACGGTCTGGCCGAGCCGCTGCGCGGCAATCACGAATTCCTTGCCCAGCTCTCCCGAGCCGAGCAGCAGTATTTTCCTTGTCATAAACGTATAAGGGTTTCTCTCGGAAGACAAATGTAAGACTTTCGGCGGGATTTGCCGCCTTTTTTCCCGAAAAAGAGCGCGCGAAGGCAGCATTGAATCCAAACTTTCGCATCGACCGACGCGAACCGTACACAAGAGGTGGTGGCTGACGGCAAAAAGAAGCCGGCACCGTTCCATGATCGGAGCAGTGCCGGCACAGGTTGTGGAGGTGGCGGGAGTCGAACCCGCGTCCAAACAGGGAACCCGAAAGCTTTCTACACGCTTATCCGTCGTTTGATCCTCCTCCCCGTGCCTGGCAGACGGCAACCGAACACGGGGCCCAGTCCCTTGAATTTCGCACGCGGTCCGGGACACCCCGCGCACTATCTCCAAAGAGTTGATACCCCGTATGGAAAGACGTTAAGGAGCGGAACATCTCTCCGGGATACTCGTCGCCAGGCCTCCTGGGGTCCGGCGATTAAGCCAATTTTCCTTGAAAATTAGGCAGCGAGTGCGTAGCTGTTATTGCCATTTGTAGTTCGAGCGTCGGGATTTACGAGCCGCCACACAGCGCTCGGCGTGCTTACAATCAAACTCTGCCTGCTGTCAAAACCGGGCACCCCCGTGTCTTTCGGCGCAAAGTCTGTCGAAACCTTTGGCAAAGATAGCGCTTTTTTGCGAAAATCCATGCACCGGGCCGCGAAATATCGTGCGGCACGCCTCTGCCGCCGGCAGAAGATTGCAAATCCGGATATTTTGCGTATCTTTGTTTTCCGAAAAAACGTGCGACGACTATGGATGAAAAATACGTGGTGAGCCTTCGCAACGTGGCCATATACCATGCCGACAGCGTATTCGGGCGCGGCTCGGAGGAGAAGCTCATGCGGCAGGGCGAGATGGTCCTCTCGGAGGTCAATCTCAACGTGGCGCCGGGCGAATTCGTCTACCTGATCGGGCGTGTGGGCAGCGGCAAGAGCTCGCTGCTCAAGACGCTCTACGCCGAAGTGCCCCTGCTCACGGGCGAGGGCCGCATCGCCGGGTTCGACCTGCGCCGTCTCAAGCGCAGGCAGATCCCCTACCTGCGCCGCCGCATCGGCATCGTCTTCCAGGACTACCAGCTGCTCACCGACCGCAACGTCTTCATGAACCTCTACTACGTGCTGAAGGCCACCGGCTGGAAGAGCGAGTCGCAGATCCGCGAGCGGATCGACAAGGTGCTCGGCGTCGTGCAGCTCGGCTCGAAGAGCTACAAGATGCCCTTCGAGCTCTCGGGCGGCGAGCAGCAGCGCCTGGTCATCGCACGCGCCCTGCTCAACGATCCGCGGGTGCTGCTGGCCGACGAACCGACGGGCAACCTCGACCCCCTGACGGCCGACGGCATCATGCAGCTCTTCCAGCAGATCGCCGCACAGGGGTGCGCCGTGGTCATGTCCACGCACAACACCTCGCTGATCGAGAACTACCCCGCGCGCGCCATCCTCTTCGCGCAGGGCCACATCCGCGAAATAGACCTCAAGGCCGAACTCTCGTAGGCCCTCCGGACGGGCTCGGCAGACGACGATTTTCGGCGACGTATTCCTCCGAATAATTGGAAATGTCGGGGGAAAACGCTATATTTGTACGATATTTTAATGACAGCGATGAGTACCGAACAAGAAAACGTGAACAAACAGCCGGAAGAATATTCCGCATCGAATATCCAGGTCCTCGAAGGACTCGAAGCGGTGCGCAAGCGCCCCGCGATGTACATCGGCGACATCGGCGAGCGGGGTCTGCACCACCTGGTCTACGAGGTCGTGGACAACTCGATCGACGAGGCGCTGGCAGGTTACTGCACCGACATCGACGTGACGATCAACGAGGACAACTCCATCACCGTCAAGGACAACGGCCGTGGCATCCCGACCGACTTCCACGAAAAGGAGGGCAAATCCGCGCTCGAAGTCGTGCTCACGGTGCTGCACGCCGGCGGCAAGTTCGACAAGGGCAGCTACAAGGTCTCGGGCGGTCTGCACGGCGTGGGCGTCTCGTGCGTGAACGCCCTCTCGACGCTGCTGATCGCCGAGGTGCACCGCGACGGCAAGATCTTCCGCCAGACCTACAGCAAGGGCAAGCCCACCTCGGAGGTCGAGGTCGTCGGCACCTGCTCGGACCGCGGCACGACGATCACCTTCAAGCCCGACGACGAGATATTCACCCATACGACCGTATACAACTACGATACGCTGGCGCTGCGTCTGCGCGAGCTGGCCTTTCTGAACAAGGGCATCCGCCTGAACATCTACGACCGGCGCAAGGACGAGGAGGGCCATACCCGTGAGGATCACTTCCATTCGGAGGAGGGCCTCAAGGAGTTCGTGAAGTACCTCGACGCCACGCGCGGCACCCCGATCATCGACCAGATCATCTACCTCGACACCGAAAAGAACGGCGTTCCGGTCGAGGTGGCCATGCAGTACAACGACTCCTTCTCGGAGAACGTCCACTCCTACGTGAACAACATCAACACCGTCGAGGGCGGCACGCACCTGACGGGCTTCCGCCGCGCGCTCACCCGCACGCTCAAGAAGTACGCCGAGGATTCGGGCATGCTCGCCAAGCTGAAGTTCGACATCAACGGCGACGACTTCCGCGAGGGCCTCACGGCTGTGGTCTCGGTCAAGGTGGCCGAACCGCAGTTCGAGGGACAGACCAAGACGAAGCTCGGCAACGACGAGGTGGCCGCCGCCGTGGACCAGGCGCTCACCACGGCGCTCGGACACTACCTCGAGGAGAACCCGAAGGATGCCAAGGCCATCGTACAGAAGGTGATCCTTGCGGCCACGGCACGCCACGCCGCACGCCACGCCCGCGAGCTGGTGCAGCGCAAGACGGTGCTCTCGGGCGCCGGACTTCCGGGCAAGCTGGCCGACTGCACGAGCCGCGACCGCTCGATCGCCGAGATCTTCTTCGTCGAGGGAGACTCCGCAGGCGGTACGGCCAAGTCGGGCCGCGACCGCAACTTCCAGGCGATCATGCCGCTGCGCGGCAAGATTCTCAACATCGAGAAGGCACAGGAGCACCGCATGTGGGAGAACGAGGAGATCAAGAACATGTTTACGGCCCTTGGCGTCACGATCGGCACCGAGGAGGACAGCAAGGCCCTGAACCTCGAGAAGCTGCGCTACGACAAGATCATCATCATGACCGATGCCGATGTCGACGGCAGCCACATCGCCACGCTGATGCTGACCTTCTTCTTCCGCAAGATGAAGGAGCTGATCGAGAACGGCCACGTCTACATCGCCACCCCGCCGCTCTACCTGGTCAAGAAGGGCAAGCAGGAGCGCTACTGCTGGACCGAGAAGGAGCGTGACGCCGTCACCGAGGAGTTCGGCAAGGGCGCCCACGTGCAGCGATACAAAGGTCTCGGCGAGATGAACGCCCACCAGCTGTGGGAGACGACGATGAACCCCGACACGCGCATCCTGCGCAAGGTCAACATCGAGAACGCCGCCGAAGCCGACCGCATCTTCTCGATGCTCATGGGCGACGACGTGCCGCCCCGCCGCGAGTTCATCGAAAAGAACGCCCACTACGCCAACATCGACGCATAAGGAAGCGCGAAAGGATCACCCCGAAAAGGTGATCCTTTTCTTCAGATAACCAACTATTAATCCGTGAACCTATGAAAGTTACCGTCATCGGAGTTGCCGGCGGAACCGGCTCGGGAAAATCGACGCTCGTCAAGCGTCTCCAGGAGGCGTTCGAGGGCGACGACGTCGTCACGCTGTGCCACGACTACTACTACAAGGCACACCCCGAACTGACCTACGAGGAGCGCACGAAACTCAACTACGACCACCCGCAGGCCTTCGACACGCAGATGCTCGTGGACCACATCAAGGCGCTGAAGAACAACGTGCCGATCGAGCACCCGGTCTACTCGTTCGTCGAGCACAACCGCCTGCCCGAGACGGTGAGCGTCAAGCCCTCGAAGGTCATCATCGTCGACGGCATCCTGATCTTCGAGAACAAGGAGCTGCGCGACCTGATGGACATCAAGGTCTACGTCGACACGGATGCCGACATCCGCCTGGCGCGCCGCATTCTGCGCGACGTCTGCGAGCGCGGCCGCACGATGCAGTCGGTCATCACGCAGTACACCACGACGGTGAAACCCATGCACGAGGAGTTTGTCGAACCCTCGAAGAAGTATGCCGACGTCATCATCCCCGAAGGCGGTTTCAACTCGGTCGCCGTGGCGATGCTGATCCAGAGCATCCAGTCACTCATCGAGGAGAGCCGGAAATAGCCGGCAATCCGTGCGCGGCAGGCAGGCCTGTCAGCCGGGCCGCTGACAGGCGGCACAGAATCGGACGCCGGTCGGGCAGCAGACAGGACTGACAGCGGACAGGCGGCGCAGGACCGGACAGCGGACACAAGTGGAAAAGGAGGTACGAATATGGTTTCGTACCTCCTTTTGCGTATGCGTTCAGGCGGCAACGGCACCGATCGGACGCGCCGGGCCGGTCCGGAACCCGGCCCGAATTTGCAGAATCGGCGGATTCGTGTATCTTTGCCGCCGGAATCATCGGATACGGCGCCGCCGGGGAGCGAATCGAAGAGCGGCCCGGCGCGCGGCGTCCGACAAACAAGATGAGAAAGCTATTGTATGCCGTATGGTGGTGCATCCCCGCCCTGCTGACAACAGCCTGCCGGACCGGGATGACAGAGGAGCGTTTCGACGGAGAGGAGGGATACATCAGCCTGCACTTCGCCCGGGTCGAAACCCGGGCCGAGGTGGACGATTCGGGCGCCGGGAGCTTCACGGAGGGGGACCGGATCGGACTGTTCATCGACAACGGAGAGACGGTAAGCTACCGCGAACTGACCCGCACCTCGGGCGAGTGGCTCCCGCGGCTGAAGCGCAGCGAATTCGGGACGGGCGATCTGACCCTCGCGGCGCACTACCCCGCTCTGGACAATGCGGCGGAGAATCCCCGCGCCCGGGAGCTTGCGCTGTCCGAAGAGCAGACCGACGAAAATGCGGCCGGGAGCGATCTGCTCTTCGCCCGCACGACCCTCGCGGCGGGCAGCTACCGCACGACGCTGACCTTCCGGCTCGCGCTGCACCGCCTGCGCGTTCGGCTCGACGTCGACTCCGGCGAAGCGGCGCTCCGCATCCGGAGCCTGTTGCGGGGCCGCATCGACCTGCTGACGGGTGAGGCTGCGGCAACCGGCGACGGTTTTTCGTGGGTCACGCCCCGCCGCACGGCAGACGGAAGCTTCACGGCGCTGATCTGGCCGCAGCCGACCGCTCCCTACCGCGACGGGGAGGAGGCGTGGATGGAGATCTCCGCCGACGGACGGACGATCCGCTACGAGGCCCCCGCCACGCTCGACGGCAAGGCCTTCGAGACCTTTGAACCCGGAAAGCAGACCACCCTCCGGCTCGACATCCGCGCCGAAGAGCCCGCTCCGGAGTTTGCGGGGACGATCCGCTGGGTCTACGGCGTGCATGCGCCCGACTTCCCGGGCAAGGAGAACATCCCCAGCTATCCGCCCTATGTGAGCGAGTTCCCGGCCGGCGCCTGGTTCCGCTACGACATGACCTACGAGGAGGCGCAATACCTGACCTGGGCCGAAGGGTGCGGCTGGTACGACTGCAACAAGTCGATGAACTACGACGAGAACGACGGCAACCTCTGCTGGGCGGCTTCGGCCTCGAACATGCTGATCTGGTGGATGATCCAGAACCGGGACTACATCGAGGCCTACGACCGCGAATACGGGTCGAGCGTCACCTCGACGGTCGACGGAAGCGTCTATGAACGTCCGGCTCCCGACTTCAAGCCCCTCTACTCGGGCGGGACCGTGAACCGGGCCCCCGTCTTCGAGTTCTTCAAACACTCGTTCTATGACATCGGCAGCTGGGAATCGGCCGGCGTAAACTGGTTTATCACGGGCAACGACGACCTGCTGTCCTACCCGACGATCCGGGGCTTCCACGGCTTCTTCAGCGAGGTCTTCTCCGAATCGGAGATCATAGCGACCGACTCGCCGTCGAACCCCGATTCGCGGCAGTTCAACGACTTCATCATCGACGCCCTGCTGAACCGGAAAGCGATCGGGTTCTCGATATTCGATATCAACGGAACCGGCACGGGCATGCACGCCATGACCATCTGGGGCGTCGAGTTCGACGACGAGGGCCGCGTCTCGCACATCTACTACTGCGACAACAACAACTCCGACCAGGATGCCAACGGCGCAGTCATCAGCCGCAAGAAGATCGTCTACGCCAGCGACAGTTCCATTCCCGAGCTCGGCACGCGCGAGTACACCTACATGCAGGGGCTCGACAACGAGGCGGGCATCGAGAAGAAAAAGAACAAGGTGACGCGGCTCTGCTCGGTCGATCTGCGTCGCGACATCTGGGCGAAGCATTTTCCCGATGTCGTGGCGGAGTGAGCTGCAAACCACATGCGAAACAAGGAAATCCGAAAAACATGAACAGACTGATTTGCACTACAGTGCTCCTTGCCGCCATCGCTTTGGCAGGATGCAAGCGGGAGGAACACCCCGCACGGCAGCGCATCGCGATCGCCACGACGATCGAACCCCTGACCCGCGCCCCGCAGCTCGATGATGAGGGAAGCGGCCGTTTTGCCGACACGGACCGCCTGACGCTGCTCGTAAGCGACGACGCGGCACGGCAGTCGGCACAGTTTGGCTACACGCCGCAAACGACGCTCTACTGGAGCGAGCTGGGCTTTGCAACTCCGGGCACGACGCTTACCTTTGCCGCCTGCTACCCCGAGCAGGAGCTTGCCGACGGACGCTTCGACTTCGATCTGGAGCAGGCCGCCGAAAAGGACCTGCTGCTGGCCCGGACCGCCGGCGTGAGTGCCGGGACGGAGCGGACGATCGACCTGTCGTTCCGCCACGCCATGCACCGCCTCATCGTGACCTACCAGACGAACGACCCCGATGTGGCACTCGACGCCATCGAGACGCGCTGCACGGCGCAGTCCACCTGCACGGTCGATCTGGCGGCCGGGACGCTGACGCCCGCCGGTACGCGGCAGGCTACCTTCACCGAATCGGGCCGGGAGGTCCGCTTCCTGCTCGTACCGCAGCCGACCGACGGTGTTTTGCTCGAGCTGCACGTCGGAGCGGACATCCGGCGGATTTCGCTCGGCGAACTGGCCGAAGGCATCGACCGCATAGAGGGCGGACGGCAGCTGCATGTCACCCTCACGGTCCGGAACGGCCGGATCGAGTTCGGCGACGCCGTCATCGAGGGGTGGGAGGATCAGGGCTCGATCGAGGACGAGATCATCCTCTGACGACGCCTCCGCAACAAGACCAGGCGGCTGCGGGTATCCGCAGCCGCCTGGTCTTGCATTGGTCGGAGACCGGCTTTCAGGGTAAGGTGGCGCCGGCCATCCGCGGATTCGGTCTTCAGAGACCGAAGAGATTCATCTTCCACGGGCGCCACCGGTCGAGCCGCAGCTCCCGCACGGGCATCCGGTTCCAATAAAACTGCTCCCAGAGGGATGGCTCGATGCGCAGCATTTCCGCATAGCTCTCGAAGGTTGTCGGGGCCAGGTGCTGCTCGATAAAGGCGACCTGCCAAAGCTGCATGTTATCACAGGTCTGAAGCACAAGGCCGACCGAGTAACATTCAAACGTGGCGGTGATGACTCCCATGACTGATACGTCGTCGAACTGGACCCGGTCACTGCGCAGCTTTGCGATAAGCCTCTCCCGCCGATCGCCGTCGGGTCGGAACAGGACGAACCGCCCCATGCGGGAGCGATCAAGCGACGGAACATACTCGCACCACGCCTTTTTGCAATCGTGGGATTCACCGCCACCGGCATGGATGTGCGCCGCACGGCGACCATCGTTGTATTCATAGCCGGCCATCAGGCAACCCGAGAAGTTGAAGCTCACCAGATCGGTCTTGCGTTGTGTCTCGTATTCGGCGATCACTCCATCCTGCCAGATTACCGCATCGAGCGGACAATTGTTCAATATGACGGGCAGCCCCCGCTGGGGGAACACCTGTTTGGCCGGTCCATTGCACGAATTGACTTTATCGCAGAACCAGCGGTCAAAGTACGCCGCATGCAGCGTCGGCTCGTTGATGCGCAGTTCTCCGCCAAGGAGCAGCGATCGAATAAACGATGACGACATGATCCCTGCCTTTCGTCAACGGCCTATTCGCCCAGCTTGACCGGCTCGACGCACGATGCCATGATGTCCATCAGCTTGCTCAACCCTTCGGTCGGCTGCTGCTGGCGCGCCGAGACGTGCACCTGGTATTTGGCCGTCTGGTTGGTCGAACGGGTGTTCTCGCGCGAGGAGGAGACCTTGCCGCTCACGCTGACCGATCCGCTGGCGAAACAACCGAACTTGAAACTTGAATTGACGTTCGTACTTGCCTCGCTGTCACTCTTCTGTGTCGATGATTCAGTCGACGTCACCTCCATCTGGAAGTCGATCTGCACGTCGTCGATCAGCAGCGACGGCAGCGGCACCAGCCCGAGGAACGGCGCATTGACCTGCACGGTCTGCGTCGAGGCCGAGCCCTCGACGGGCCGTTCGAGCTGGAAGCTCAACAGCCGCGGCGTCTGGTTCGCCGCGTCGCTGTAACCGATCTCGGTCATGAATTCAAAAGCCGACTGTGCGAGCCGTTTCTGCGAGTCGCAGGCCGCCGTCAGCGGGGCGGCGATGAGTTCGGCGATGGGAATACCCGAAAATTTGCTTGCTACGTTGGTATCGTCTGCCATGATCGTAAAAATTTATTGGAGTGAAAAACTATTGATTCTCCCCCACTCGCGTGAAGGGCATGATCGTCTTGTCGTATTCGTCGATCGTGCGCGACAACCCCTCGGGGATGGACTTCGCCTCGAACTTGATGCGCACCTGCATGCGCGAGAGATCCTTCTGGCCGTCGAAGCTGATTTCGAGGCTCGACCGCTTCAGCCTATTGTCGAAGGCCGCCTGCTGGTCCCCGGCCTGAAACCCCTTCTGGGGTTGCTTGCAGCGCAGGTCGGAGGAGTTGATCTGCACCGAAAACTCCATCTCGACCTCCTTGATGTTGACCGTCGAGGGGTTGACGATCGAGATCAGCGGCACATCCACCGCCGTTTGCGAGTCGATGTTCAGCCGCTTGGTCAGCGGGTCGCCCTCGGGCGAAAAATAACGGCCCAGCAGCTCGACGTTCCGCGTCTCGACCATCTCCATGGCGGCATTGACCGAATGCTGCAACCCGCGGATCAGATCCGACAGGGTCTGCGTCGTGTTCTTTTCTCTGTTCCAGAATCCTCCCATCTGCTTCTTCGTTGACGGTTTCACCTGCTCCCCGCCGGTGCGACGTCGTGCCCGAAGACATGTCGGAACCGGCGCGGAATTAAAGGTTCGTATAAATCCGCATCGGCGTCATTTCGCTCTTTTTGGCGCATCGGGGCTTGAAATTCAGCGAATAATCCTATCTTTGCAAAGTAATCAACGGAGTTGGTTCTCCGGTATTTATACGAACGTTTTTTGATCCGCAGCGGGCAGTCGAGCCCGTTTTTTGTTTTCGGAAAAGCCGTTATCTTCGCATAAAATCACGCTTATGACAGTAGCCTACATGAGAGTCAGCACGGAGAAGCAGCACATCGGCAATCAACGGGAAGAGATCGGCCGTTTCGCCGAGCGGCACGGACTGACGGTCGACCGCTGGGTCACCGAGACGGCCAGCGGCCGGAAGAGCAACCGCGAACGCAAGCTCGGCCGTGTACTCAAACGCCTGCGGCGGGGCGACACGCTCATCGTCACCGAGCTCTCGCGGCTGAGCCGGACGCTGACCGAGATCATGTCGATCATGGAGCAGTGCCTGCGGCGCGACATCCGGCTCTTCAGCACGAAGGAGGGTTACGCCTTCGACGACAGCATCAACAGCAAGGTGCTCTGCTTCGCCTTCGGGCTCGTCGCCGAGATCGAGCGCAGCCTGATCTCGATGCGGACGAAGGAGGCCCTGGCGGCGCGGCGTGCGGACGGTGTGACGCTCGGGCGCCGCAAGGGCAGCTGCGTGAAACAGCGGCTGCTGCACGAACGGCGCGACGCGATGACCGCCCTGCTGCGCGAAGGTGCACCCCTGATTGAGATATGCCGGCGGTTCGACGTGTCGGCCAAGACGTTCCATCGCTTCCGCCAGGCTGACGGCGAGATCGACCGCCTCTACCGCTCCCGCATGCGCTCCGGCAACTGACGCCCCGCGGCCGGTAAACATCCCGGGGAAGGCATGCACAAAAAAGAACGGGCCGCCCGCAGGGGCAGCCCGTTCCGGTGCAGAACAGAAGAGGGATGGGTTACAGGGTCCAGCCGGCGGTCCAGTCGTCCGACGCGGAGACGGCACCCTTGTAGGCCGCTGCCGTGAAGAAGCTGTCGGAGAGCGTCTTCCCGCCCTGGATCGTGCCGACGTAGCCGTCGGTGAGCGTATTCACATAGTCGGTCGCGTTGCCGGCGCCCGCCTCGAAATCTGCGTTCGTATAGATGCCCTCCTGCGAATCGAGCTCCGTGCTCATCGAGATGTACTCGAGCACCGAGGGGTTCTGCTGCTTCGAGAAGGAGTTCTCCGTCTCGGCGGTCTCGGTCGTCAGGCACTTGGCCTTGCCGGTGATGATGGCGTTGTAGAGCTCGACCTCCGTGCCGGCACGCAGCCGCACGCCGCGCGTACCTGCCGCCGAGTTGTTGCCCACGAGCGTCACGTTCGCCAGGACGGGGTGTGCCACGGGCGTGGCGGCGGCGTTGTTGCCGTTGTTGTCGCACTCCATCAGGCAGTCGCAGTCATAGCCCAGCGTCGATTCGGCCTCCTGGTAGCCGACGAGGAACTGACCCTTGCCGTTCCACCCTTCGGTCCAGTCGAACGAGTCGTCCGAGCAGCTCGTCACGACCATGTAGCGGACGTTGACCGAACCGCCGAAGAACTCGAAACCGTCGTCCGAACCCTTGTAGGCCTGCAGGTACTCGACCGTCGTGCCGTTGCCCACGCCGTAGAACGAGACGCCGTTGGCCTCGTGCTCCTCGTCGAGGGCAAAGCCGGTATACTCGAGGCGGATGTAACGCAGCGTACCCGAGTTGTCGGCGTCGTTGTCACCGCCGTAGGGGGCGTTGCCGATCTCCGAGAGGACACCCGTACCGGCGTTCGTGTGGGCGTAGCCGCAGATGTGGATGCCGCCCCAGGCGCCCGACTCCTTCAGCTCGGAGGTCATGACGATCGGACGTGCGGCCGTACCCTGCGCGTCGATCTTCGCACCCTGCTCGATGAGGATGTAGTCGGGAATCTCGTCGTCGACGGCGATCACCTCGACACCCGGCTCGATGCGCAGCGTGGCTCCGGCCTTGACGTGCAGACCGCCGCTCAAACGGTAGGTGTTGCCCTCGGTGAGGGTCGCGTCGGAGGTGATGTTGCCCGTGAGGGTCGTCCCGGGGGTGATGTCGCCGTTCAATCCCGGCGTGTCGTTGCCTTCGTCGTCGTTGTTGCAGGCCGTTGCGAGGGCCATGCAGGCAGCTGCTGCCGCCAGAATCTTCCAATACGTTTTCATCTTGCAATAAAAATTTGAATGGTTGTTGTCTTGTATCACTTTCCTGTGTGTCAGAATTTCAGGTTCAGGCCGATTTCAAAGCCCGTACCGCGGCGGTAGCGCTCGACCTCGACGGTCCGGTTCGTCTGCGGCACCTCCTGCTCGAAGACCAGCGCCCGGTTGAGCAGGTCGGTCAGCTGCATCTTCAGCTCGGCGCGGGCGCTGAAGCGGTAGGCGGCCGAGAAGTTGAGCGTATGCACGGGCCGCTGCGTGACGTCGCCCAATCCCGAGATGCCGACGGCCTGGATGCGCGGGCCCTGCAGGTTGTAGAGCAGCGCCAGGTTCAGCTGCCGCTCGCCGCCGAAGCGGGGCGTCCACGTCAGGTCGGCGTTGACCAGGTAGGGCGAGGCACCCTGCAGGGCCCGCTCCTTGTTGGTGTAGACACCGCCTTCGGGCAGTTTGACGTTGGTGTACATGTAGGTACCGTTGATACCCAACCGCAGATCCCGGACCAGCGTCTTGCGCAACTCGATCTCCACGCCCGCGGCCATGCCGTTGTCGGCGTTGCGGAACGTGTGGACGGCGGCACCTCCGGCGAGCATCTGCACACGCTCGATCGGCTCGTCGAGGTACTTGTAGTAACCCGTCACCGAGACCATGTCGCCGCGGCGGTTAAGCAGTTCGTAGCGCAGGTCGAGGTTGTAGTTGTAGCTGTTCTGCAGCGCCTCGTTACCGCGCAGCTGGACCGAACCGTAGGACTCCTGGTAGAGGAACGGAGCCATCTCGATGAACGACGGCCGCGTGATCGTGCGCGAGGCGGCCAGGCGCAGCTGCTGTTCGTCCGTGAGGCTGTAGCGGATGTTCAGCGCCGGGAAGAGGTCGTACTTGTCGAGGTCGCGCCGCTCGCGGATGCTCTGGTCGTTGTAGTAGCGCACCCACTGCTGCGAGGCCTCGTAGCGCACGCCGGCGTTGATGAGCAGCAGCGGCGTCGCCTGCAGATCGAGCGAGAGGTACCCGGCATAGATGCGGTTGCCGGCCTCATAGCTGTCCTTGGGCTGCTTCTGGCGGTTGATCGTCAGCGAGCCGTCGGCGACGTTCCCGAAGCCGAGGAAATCGGGATTGAGCGGATCGTCGATCTCGGGCGAGAGCTTCGACAGGTCATAGTAGAAGCGCGTGCCGGCGTAGTCGCGGCGCTTGTCCTTCCACGAGAGACCGGCCGTGAGCTTGTGTCCCGCGCCGAACGTGTAGTCGACGGCCGCATGGGCGTTCCACTCATCCTCGTCGAGCGTGCCGAAATAGCGCATCGTCTCCTGCTGGTTGAGCTTGAAGAGGCTCAGCGAGCCGTCCTCCCCGCGCAGGTACATGACCTGCCGGCGGTCGGGTTCGTCGGACGAGGTCGCCGACCACGAACCGCTCCAGCGCAGCAGCCACCGCTCGCCGAAGGCATGGCGCCCGTTGAGCTGGTGCGTCATGAGCTTGTAGACGTGCATCACGTCGTTGCTGCCCAGGAGCTGGTGGCTCTCCTGATCGTATCCTTCCCGCAGCATGTAGGTATCCACGGCGTTGCGGGCATAGAAGAGAGTGTAACTGATGCGGTCGGCATCGCGCAAAGTCGTGCTGAGGCTCGCCAGAGCCGCAATTTTCAGTTCACTCGCATAACTGTCGTATTCGTATTCGTCGGTGGTCCGGCCCGTCGCCTCGAGCAGCCGGAACCAGGCGTTGTCCATCGTCTGCTGGCCGTTGCTCATGCCGCCCGAGGCCAGCACGCTCACCGTCTGCCGTCCCACGCGGAAGTCGCGGCCCCACGCCAGGTTGCCGCCCAGGGCGGGCAGCGCGCGGTGCTTCGAGACCGAGAAGTCCGTGTCGAAGATATCCTTCGTCTTCACGTACTGGCGGAAGTCGGCGAGCGAACCCGTGAGGGCGCGGCGGTCGACGGCCGGCTGCGTGAAGAGCGAACGGTGGTCCATGCGGTAGAAGTCGCGTCCGACGGTATTGAACTGCCCGCCCAGGTGGAAATCGACCGAGAAGAAGGGTTCGCCCGTGTTTTCGCGCGTGTTGATGTCGATGTGCGCACCCGAATAGTCGGCATAGGAGCTCACCTCGTAGACCTTGCTGACGGTGATGTTCTTCACGGTCGACGAGGGGAAGATGTCGAGCGGGATGAGCTTGTTGTCGGGGTTGGGCGAGGCGATGGGCTGTCCGTTGAGCGTCGTGATGCTGTAGCGGTCGCCCAGGCCGCGCACGATGAGTTGCCCGGCCGAGGCGATCGAGATGCCGGCCATCTTGCGGACTCCCTCCTGCACGTTGGAGATTCCCTTGAGCGACATCTCCCTGGCGCCCATGTTCTCGATGGCGACATTGGCCGCGATGCGCTCGGTCTGCAGGGCCCGTTCCGATTCGAGGTTCTTGCGGGCGGTGACCGTCACCGAGGCGAGCACCTGATTGTCCGGTTCGAGGGCGACAAGCGTTTCGGCCATCCCCTCGCTTACGCGGATGTCGAGCTGCTGCGTGAAGTAGGAGATATAGGAGATGACGATGCGGTAGTCTCCCGGGGCGAGGTTCAACTCGAAACTTCCGGTCGCGTCGGTCGTCGTGCCCTTCGTCGTGCCTTCGACGACGACGGTCGCGCCGATGAGTGCCTGCTGTGTCGTCTTGTCGACGACGACACCCCGGAACGGTGCGGCCCCGGCCACGCCGGCAAGCCAAATGAACAGGGTCGTTGCAATGATTTTTCTGAATGTCATGTATAAATCCTTTTCTTCCTGTTTTCGGCGGCAAAGATCAGCAGCCGATGTTACAAAAGGATGTAGGCACGGTGATATTCCCTTGACAGTCGCAACGGACACGGCCGGAGCCGGAGCGGCCGCCCGCTGCGCGATAAAACGGCATCTACCTGACAGACAGCGCATGACATACATCTCTTTCCGCAGAGCATCCGCCCGTGGGCGCGGCGCAAAAAAAAACGGGCGGCCGCAGACCGAAGCTGCGACCGCCCTCTCCGTCGGAGAATTCGGAATCAGAATTCGCACCCCACGCGCAGCAACGCCGCATGGCGCATGGCGTTGCCCAGGTATTGCGTACCGAAGGCCTGTTCCCATGCGTATCCGGCCGCAACGTAGCCGCGCAGCCCCCGGCTGCCGAAGCGGCGCGTCAGCCGCAGGTCGGCCGAAAGGTCGAGGCGCGGGGAGGTCAGGTACTCGACCTCGCGCCGGAGCAGGTCGTCGCGCGTGCGGGTGAGGGTCTCGCTCTCGTTCGCCGACTCGTAGCGCCCGTCCTGCGCAGGGTCGCCCTGTCCGGCGCTCCATCCGGCCGCGAGCCGCAGGCTCCAGCAGTTGCGCCCGCGAAGCAGGTTGCGCTCGCCGGCCGCTCCAACGTGCCACCACGTGAGGTGCTGGTGCCGGTAGTCGGGATAGTTCGAGGCGGTGATCCGCCGGCTGTCGATGCCGCCGTTGCAGACGATGCGCCAACGCGGAAGTTCGCGCTCCATACCCAGACGGCCCGTGTAGGTCGCCGACACGCAGCTTCGGGTGCGGCTGCCGACCTCCGTTTCGCCGAGGTAGACGATGTAGCTGCGCCCGACCTCCTCGTTCCGGTAGGTGTAGATGTTTTCGCGGTTGTCAACGCTGTTTTGTCCGAGCGTGACCCGCAGCGTGTGGCGGTGGCGCCCGGCGTCGTAGTCAAGCGATGCGTCGCAGGCGAGGACGCGCCCGTCGTGGTTCGTGTAGACGACCGTCGTGGGCGACGGCTTGCCGTAATAGCCCGAGCGCAGGCGGAACGACAGCTCGCCGTACAGCGTCAGCCGCGACGCGATCCGCCACGACGCCTGTACGGCCCCGCCGTGGTACTCGTCGAAGAGCGGTTTGGTCTCGTTCTCCTTCGTGTAGCCCGTGTCGCCGAAGACCTCGCGCTTGCCGAAGAAGGCGCCGTAGTCGATCAGCGAGACGTAGACCTGGTCGGTCTTGCCGTAGACGTTCAGCATGAGGCTCTCGATGCGGCGGCGGTAGGTGTAGTTGACCCCGACGGCAAACCGGCCCGTGCGGAAGAGGATGCCCGGGCTCACGGTCATGTCCATCAGCGAGTTGACGTGGCGCAGGTCGCGCCGCTTGGCGTAGTTGGCCGTCGCGTAGTCGAAGCGTACCCCTGCAGTCAGGCGGCGCGTGGCCGCTACGCCCACGCTGCCCGCCACGCGGTAGGTTTCGAGCTGCTTGTCGCCCGGGTTCTCGTCGGTGAATTCGACCATGTCGAACGGCGTCTGCGTCGGATCGATGAAGTACGAGCCGCTCATCCGGCGGCCCAACTGCCGTTCGTATCCCACCTCGCCGCGCACGACGACCCGCTCCGAAAGCCGGTGATACGAGGCAGCATCGAGGCCGAAGGCGAGGCGGTCCTCCGCTTCGTAATACTCTTTCAGCCCGCCATGCTCCGCCGCGGCGTAGGCCGCGATCTCGGAGAGGGACGAATCGCGGAAGAAGAGCAGCCCCGCGGCATTTTCGGAGCGCAGCCATCCCAGCGACAGCTCCGCGTCGCGAAGCGTGCGCCACGACACGTCGGCCGACGGCTGCGCCGGGGCGGAGCCGGCAGCTCCGCCCGCGACGAGCGTCGCGCACACCACGTTCCGGAAAAAGCGCCTCATGGTTTCGTGCCGTGCGGGTTACTCTTTCAGGCTGGCGCGCGCCCGCTGGTGGAAGTCGTTGCCGCTGTGGTTCGTGTCGAGATAGACGACGTGCGCGCCGTTGCGGATCGAGGCCTCGGCGTCGATGCCGCTCGGATCGGTCGACTGGGCACCCTTGTAGTCCGTCGTGCCGAGCGCATAGCCGTAGACAAGTTTGCCCTCGTTCCCGGCCAGCGCCTCGGTGGCCTCACGGTCGACGTTGCGGTAGATCGAGTAACCCTGGTAGTTGGTCAGCACGGCATAGCCGTTCTCCAGTTCGGTCGAAAAACGTGGCAGCGACTCGGCGACATGGTCGGCACCGAAAATCTCGACGGCATCGAGAATCCACTCGTTGGGAATCTTCGCGCAGGCATAGACCTGATTGTTCTCCTTGCCGGGGAAATAGTAGCGGTTGTCGACGCTCTGGCCCCAGGCGTGGGGGTCTTCGTCACCCGTCGAGAAGATGAACATGCCCGGGCCCACGACGCTCACCGGCCAGGCATTGCCCATGCCGTAGAAGGTTGCCTTGAGGTAGTTCTCCGAAGGGATTGCCTCGGAAGGTGCCGGATAGTAGCTCGTGTTGGTGAAGACCTCGGGATCGTAGGTGCAGTAGTCGACATGGCTCAAATCGACCGAATTGGTGTAGGTCACCGTGTGGTCGATGGCGCCGCACAGGGCAATCGACGCCGCGGCATAGGGCTCGAGCACCAGTTCCTTCGTCAGATACCAGAAGGCGCAGATCGACGGCGTATAACCGGCGTCGGCATAGACCAGACGGCCGTCGACATAGTTGTTGATCGAGGCGTTGGCATTGTAGGGGCCGGTCATGCCGACACAGAAGTTGCGGATGCGGGCCGTCTGGTCGGAGTTGTTGTAGACGACCATGTATTTGTCGAACTGGTAGGTGCCCGATCCGTCATCCTTCTGACAGCCGCCCGTGTAGAGCTCCTTGATGAGGATCTGCCCCGCACGGCTCGCGACAAGGTTCAGGGAGACGGTCATGCCCTCGCTCCAGGTCGAGGAGGAGATGACGATGTTCGACTGCAGGGCGTTGAGCGTGTAGGTGTATCCGTCGACGCTGCGGCGGTCGGTGGCCGTCGATTCGTAGATGCCCTCCGTGAGGGTGAAGGAGGCGATGCCCGCGGCATCGGTCGCGGCCGTTGTCACCGTGCCGGTGCTGCTGTTTGTCATCCGGACCTCGACCCCCTCGGTGGCGGTCAGTTCGCTCCCCTCGGGGTAGACCAGCTGAACGGCGACTGCGTAGGTGCGGTGGCGTTTGCCGTCGTCGTTCGCGTCATCGGTGCAGGCCGTGCCGAGCAGTGCGGCACAGGCGAAAAGCGTAAGGATTTTTTTCATTGTACTGTTTTTTTATGAGTTGTTGATTGGATCATAGTTTCAGCCGCAGCGAGAGCCCGTAGTAGAACTGGGGGATGCGGCTGCTGCCGAAGAGCGAACTCTCCAGTCCGGTCTGCGACGAGCGCACGCGCCCCATGTTGTGGAGAAAGTTGCGTGCGTAGAAGGTAATCGAGGCGAAGCGACCGATCTCCTTCGTGAGGTTGAAGTTCACGGCAAAGGAGGCAGAGATGCGCTCCGAATCGAAATAGTAGCTCGTGTTGCTCTTCACGACGAGCTTGGCCAGCTCCTGATAGAGGGCCGGGTCGTTGTCGCGGGCCCAGGCGAACTTTTCGGCAAAGGGGATCCGTTCGTCGGGCGCCTCCCACGTGGTGTAGTATTCGGGATAGACGGCGACGTAGCGGCCCCGGTCGTTGAGCGGCACGGAGGCGCCGAAGTAGTCCGAGGAGCTGTCGAGCAGGTAACCGCGGGGCGAGCCGTCGCCGTATTCGCTCAGATTGCGGCCGTAGTCGTAGAGCGTGGTCTCGAGGCGCACGGAGAAGATCATGCGGATGCGCGGGATGTGCGTGATGACGGTCATGTTCAGGTTCACCTGCTTCTCGAGCGAACCGTTGCTCACGGCAGCCGCCCCGGCGTAGTAGCCGATATACTTGTAGGGGCTGCCGTCGGCCATCGACGCCGAGGAGGAGAGTGTCGAGGCCACCTCCGTGAGGTTCAGCCCCTTGTAGCGGTAGTAGTTGCCGTCGAGACGGATGCGCGTGCGAAGCGGGTTGATCTGCGCGAAGTCGGCCGTGAAGTCGACACCCCAGCGCTCGACGGGCGAGCCGTTCGTGTACTGCGTCTGCGCGACGAAGGTGTTGCGCTCTCGGTAGCCGATGGTCTGCGGCGCCTGCGTCCCGGTACGGTCCAGGACCGTTACTATGCCCGTCTCGCGGTCAATCGTGTAGATGCGGTCGGCCGAGGGGATCGTGCAGCCGGCCTCCAGGTCGGCCTGCGTCGTCAGCTTGTAGGTGAAGGGGGTGTAGATCGTCCGGCTCATGTAGGGATTCACCGTCCGGTTGCGGAAGAGGGTCACGGCGAGGCGTGTGCCGCCGAGCGTGGCCTCGATGCCCGCCTCCTGCTGGACGGTGTACTGCCACTTCAGGTCGGGATTCCGGGCCGGGGTTGTCGGCTGCGTGTAGTAGGCGTAGAAGGTCGTGCCGTCGGCCGTCGTGCCGGGAGCGAAGGCGAGGCGGTCGCTGTACGACGGTGCCGGGTAGAGCGTCTGGAAGGAGGGCTGCTTGACCGACTTGCCCCATCCGATGCGGACGGCAAGGTCGCTGACCAGCGACCGGCGGTTCTCCCACAGGACGTATTTTGCGTTGAGACGCGGCGAGAGCGAGGCGACGGTGCCGTATTCCGAGCTGCGGATCAGCGTGGCGTCGGCGCGCAGCCCGGCCGACAGACGCAGCAGCGACCGTTGCTTCACGGGCAGGGTCAGCTGCTCCTCGACGAAGAGTGCCGCATTGTGCATAAAGGGCAGGCGGTCGTAGCGGTATTCGCGCCAGGTCGGGGCATAGCGCATGTCCGTATAGTAGAGCCCCCGCCCGAGGTTGCCGCTTCCCGTCACTTCGCTGCCGAGCAGCAGGCGGCTCACGGCCTCGCCGACGCGGCGGTTCCAGTCGGCCCGCACCTTGAAGGAGTAGGCCAGCGGCTTCGAGTCGGTCCGCGAGAGGGTGTACCAGTAGCCCGTGGGGCTCAGGATGATGTCGGCCGCGGGGTTGTCGTCGTACTGTTCGGCGATGTGGTATCCGGCCTCCGTCGTGTGGATGTATGGCTGTGTCGAGGCGCTGTTCCGGTTCTCGTTCGTCTCGGTGAGCTTGTCGCTGTACGATGCCGTGGCCTGCACGTAGAGATTCGAGATCCACGGCTTGTCGAGCAGCCACTCCAGCTGGACGTTGCCGCGGGCCGCATAGTCGCGCGTCCGCGTATAGCTCTCCTTGAACTCGTCCGGATCGGCCTCGGAGTTGTAGCCGCCGAGGTTGCCCGCCACGGAGGCCGTCAGCCGCAGGGGACGGTCGCGGCGGTCGCGGAACGTATTGCTGTAGGTCAGGTTCAGGTTGTTGCGGTCATAGGCCGTATGGGGCGAGGCCAGGTTGCTGACCGAGCGGGCCCGCTCGATGTTGACGTTGAGAATCCCGGCGCGTTCCGACCCGTCGCGGCCGAGCAGGAATCCCTTGCTGAGGGCCATCTGCCGGGTCCGGGGCTCCACGGTCATCTCGACGAGAAACGGCGTCTTACCCCGGCGTGTGCGGATCTTCACGATGCCGTTCGACAGGTCGCCGTACTCGACCGACGGGATGCCCGTGATGACCTCGACCGACTCGATGTTCGAGACCCCGATGTTGCGCAAGTCCGTACCCGCCGTCTCGGCTGTCGAGGCGTTGTTGCCGATCCGCATGCCGTCCAGCTCGACGGCCGTGCCGAACGAGGCGTTGCCCATCTCACTCCCGCCGCCCGCATGCAGGGCGATGCGGCTGCTGCCCGAAGTGAGGTTTTGGTCGCCGGCCGTCTTGCCGCCGGGCAGCAGCGAGCCGATCTCGTTGATGTTGATGAGCTGGGCGTGCTCGATCGTGCGGCGGTCGATGACCTGCGAACTGCCCGACGTTTCGGTCCGTGTCTGCGCCGTAACGACCACTTCGTCGATCGAGAGGTTCGCCTCGCGCAGCGTCAGGTCGAGGGTGTTCTCCCCGTCGCCGAGCGAGAGCGGAACCGTGCATGCGACATACCCCAGGCAGGTCACGTGCAGTTCGATCTGCCGGTCGGCGATCCCCGGAATGAGGTAGCGCCCTTCGTGGTCCGAAATGGCCCACAGGCGCGACTCTCCCACGACGATCGCCGCACCGCACACCGCCTCGCCCGTGCGGGCGTCCGTCACGCGCCCCGTCAGTCGGCAGGGCTGTCCGTCGCGGGCCCGGGCGGGCAGCGTCGCCAGAAGCAGGATCGCAAGCAGGAGCAGAAGCGGGTATCGGGACATTCCGTTGTCGTTTTTCGTGGAGTTTTCATGGAGGCGGCCGGTCCGGGAGAGGACCGCACAACCTCGTTTTCACCGTCGCAAAATTAGGCCGCCCGACCGGGCGCGGCAATCCCCAAATCTCGGTAAATTGGATGGAAGCTGTGTTTGCTGCCGGTAAATCATTGCAGGATAGCATGTTGCGTTTTGTGTTGTCTGCGGTTGCCTCCCCTCGGTCCGGAATTTCGGTACGGCAGATATCCTCAATTTTAGGTATGGACGGCCGTAGGACTTTTCCATACCTTTGCGGCGTCAAACCCAAAAAATTCTGATGAAAATGAAAAGAATCGTACTCTCTCTTTCCCGTGCGCTGCTGCTGTGCGGCGTGCTGGCGGGCGTCGCCTGCGGCGGCAATACCACGAAAAAATCCGCTGCGCAGACGGCGGCTGCGGAGCAGTCGTCCGTGCTGGAGATCGACGACCTGCTGGCGGCGGCCGATTCGCTCGTCGGTCGAAGCGTCACCATCGAAGGGGTCTGCACGCATACGTGCAAGCACGGCGCGCGCAAAATCTTCCTCATGGGCAGCGACGATACGCAGACCATCCGTGTCGAGAGCGGCGAGCTGGGACGCTTCGACCCGCAGTGTGTGAACCGCATCGTGCGCGTCACGGGCACGCTCGACGAGCAGCGCGTCGACGAAGCCTACCTCACGCGCTGGGAGGCGCAGCTTGCCGGCGCCGCGGGCGAGCAGCACGGTACGACCGAGGCGGGCTGCGACGCCGAGAAGGCTGCCCGGCAGGAGACCGGAAACAGCGTCCAGGAGCGTATCGCCGACTTCCGCGCCCGGATTGCCGCCCGCAAGGCCGCCGAAGGCAAGGAGTACCTGTCGTTCTACTACGTGACGGCCTCATCGTATGAAATTCAGCAGTAACGACCTGCGGCGCTGGTGCCGGCTGCTGCACCGCGACCTGTCGTACTTCTTCGCCGGCATGGTGCTCATCTACGCCCTGTCGGGCATCGCGATGAACCACCGTGACACGTTCAACCCCGACTATGCGGTCTCGCGCACGCGCCTCACACTCGACCTCCCGGCTGCCGCCGGCAGCGAGTACACCCGCGCCGAGGTCGAGGCACTGCTCGCCGCGGCGGGGGTCGGCGAGGCTTACGTGAAGCACTACCGGCCCGATGCGGCCACGCTCAAGGTCTTCCTGCAGGGCGGCTCGTCGCTTACGGTCGACCTCGCCCGCGGCGACGCGCTCTACGAGCGTCTCACGCGCCGCTACGTGTGGAGCGCCCTGACCCGTCTGCACTACAATCCCGGGAGGTGGTGGACCCTCTTCGCCGACGCATTCGCCGGCGGGCTCATCCTCATCACCCTCACGGGACTGCTGCTGGTCAAGGGCCCCAGGGGGCTCCGCGGCCGCGGCGGCATCGAGCTGGCCGCAGGTATCCTCGTCCCGCTGCTGTTTCTGCTGATCTGAACACGACACGCATATGGAATCCGTTATCGAATGCCGTCACCTGACACACCGTTACGGACGGCGCACCATCTATGAAGACCTTTCGTTCGACGTCCCGCAGGGCCGGATCCTCGGGCTGCTGGGCAAGAACGGCACGGGCAAGACCACGACGATCAATATCTTGAGCGGCTACCTCGAACCGCAGGCGGGCGAATGCCGCATCTTCGGCGAGAACATCCGCACGATGTCGCCCCTGACGCGGCGGCGGATCGGCCTGCTCATCGAAGGGCACGTGCAGTACCAGTTCATGACGATCCGGCAGATCGAGCGCTTCTATGCCGCCTTCTATCCCGCCTGGAACCGCGACGCCTACTATGCGCTGATGGAGAAGCTGCAGGTGGCGCCCGGGCAGCGCATCGCCCGCATGTCGTGCGGGCAGCGTTCGCAGGTGGCCCTCGGGCTGATCCTCGCGCAGAATGCCGACCTGCTGGTGCTCGACGACTTCTCGATGGGGCTCGACCCGGGCTACCGGCGCCTCTTCGTCGACTACCTGCGCGACTTTGCCCGGGCCGAGGGCAAGACCGTCTTTCTCACCTCGCACATCATCCAAGACATGGAGCGGCTCATCGATGACTGCATCATCATGGACTACGGGCGCATCCTCGTACAGATGCCCGTCGATGAACTGCTGCGTACCTTCCGCCGCTACACGTTCCGCTGTGCGGACGACGCGGTGCTGCCGTCGGACGGCGACCTGCGCCACCCCTCCGTGCTGCGCGGGCGCGGCGAGCTCTGCTCCTTCCTGCCGCCCGAGGAGGTCCGCCTGCGTCTGGCGCGGGCCGGAATCCCGGGCGACGACTTCACCGTAGAAACACTCAATCTCGAAGATGCCTTCATCGGGCTGACCGGAAAATACTGATCGAACCATGTGGAAAGCCATGTTGTACAAGGAGTGGATCAAGACCCGCTGGTACCTGCTCGCGGCCTTTGCCGTGCTGGGCGGATTCGCGGGCTATGCCCTCGTGAAACTCCACCGGGCCGCCGCCCTGATGGGTGCCGGCCACGTCTGGGAGGTGATGGTGACGCGCAATGCCGTCTTCATCGACCAGATGGAATACCTCCCGCTGCTCGTCGGCCTGCTGCTTGCCGCCGTGCAGTTTGTTCCCGAGATGCAGCGCAAGTGTCTCAAGCTGACGCTGCACCTCCCTGTCCCGGCGCTGGCCACGCTGACGGCCATGGTCGGATGCGGCACGGCGGCGCTGCTGCTCCTCTTCGGGCTGTGCATCCTGCTGCTTGCCGCGGGGGCCTCGCCCGTGCTGCCGCACGAGTTGGTGTGGAATATCCTCTCGACGGCGCTGCCGTGGTGCCTGGCCGGTGTGGCGGCCTACCTGTTCGGCGCCTGGACGATCCTCGAACCGACGTGGAAACGGCGTCTGGTGAACATCCTGATGAGCGTCCTGCTGCTGCGTATCTACTTCCTCGCGCCCGGGCCGCGGGCCTATGGCGGCTTTCTGCCCGTGCTGGCACTGCTGACCCTCGCCTCAGCCGTGTTGAGCTGGCTCTCGGTCGTGCGCTTCATGGCCGGACGTCAGGACTGAACCTCTAAAACACGATGAAAATGACACGTTTCGCAAAACTTTTCTTCTGGTTTCTCGCGGCCGTACTGCTGCTCTGGCAGCTGCCGTGGGCAATCGGCTACCTCACCGTGAAACCGGCGAACACCCCCTTCACCCTCTACAGCGGAGTGCTCGGCGACTTCGTGATGATCGGTCACGACGACAAGGAGCCCCGCTACCTCGACCGACGGGGCACAAGCTACTCGCGGCGCGAGTTCGACTCGCTGCTGCCGCTCTTCTATGCCCGGCAGCTGGTCGCCGACAACCGCTTCCCCGATTCGGTGGCGGGGCGTCCCGTCACGCTGCGCGAGGTGCAGCAGGCCGCGTTCATCTTCCGCTCGACGCCCAAGGAGGTCAATGCCCCCTCGTCGGGAATCCATTTCCTGCTCGAATCGATGTCCGGACGCGTCGATCTGACGATGCCGTCGGATGCCTTCCGCCTGACGGAGCGCGGCATCGAGTTCATCGACATGGCGTCGAACCGCATCGACAGCGCGAAGAGCGCGCGCTTCACGGCGACGATGCGCCGCAAGGGGATGCGGTTCCCCGTCCGGGAGATTGCCGGCAACCCCACGGCCCGCAAGGAGTACGACGAGGGCTACGTGCTCCTGGATGCCGACGGACGGCTGTTCCACCTCAAGATGGTGCAGGAGCGTCCCTACGTGCGGGCCGTCGAGCTGCCCGAGGGGGTGCGGCTGCGCCACCTCTTCATCACCGAATTCCGCAGCCGCCGGATGCTGGCCCTCATGACCGACGACGAGAACCGGCTCCATGCCCTGCTGATGCCGGGCTATAGGGTGCGGCCGGTCGAGGGGGTCGCGTTCGATCCGGCGAGCGAGTCGATGACGATCATCGGCACGCTGCTTAACTGGACGCTCTGCGTCGCGGATGACGATACGGAGCGTTACTATGCCGTCTCGGCCGACGACCTTTCGCTGCTCGACACGATGCGCCGCACCGTCCCGTTGCGCCACATCCCGGGACTCTCCTTCACCTCCCCCGCCGACCGCTACGTCCGACTGCGGCTGCGGTAAGGTCGGACAGGTCCGCCATGTCTGCCACCTGCCCGGAGGAGGCCGCGTCGCATCGGGCATTTGCAAATCACGAAAGATTTGGTTAACTTTACGTGATGTTCCCGCCGCGGAAGGCGCGGGAGCGAGCCAGGACAAACCGCCACGAACATGAAACCGATCATCACCCACTTCACCGACGACGACCTCTACAAGTTCACGATGTGCTGCGCCGTCATCGACAACTTCCCGAGAGCCCGCGTCCGGTACGCCTTCACCGACCGTGACGGGACCGTCTACCCTGCCGGATTCGCCGAACGGCTCACCGAGCAGATCGCCCTGCTCGAAGAGCTGGTCATCACCGACAAAGAGATCGACTTCATGAAGCGCAGCTGCCCCTACATCCCCCACTGGTTCTACAACTACCTGAAGGGCTATCGCTTCAACCGCCGGTGGGTCACCGTCCGGCAGGATGACGAGGGTCACCTGCACGTCGATTTCGAGGGCAGCTGGGCCGACACGATCCTGCTGGAGGTGAAGGTGCTGGCCATCATCTCCGAACTCTACTACCGGATGACGGGCCAGGCCGCGACACTCGATTACGCGGAGTGCTACCGCCGCACCTGCCTCAAGGCGGAGCGGCTGCTCGAGGCCGGATGCGTCTTCAGCGACTTCGGCACGCGCCGCCGGGCTTCGTTCGAGGCGGAGGATACGGTGGTCCGCGCCCTGAAGGAGTGCAGTGAGGCGGGAGGCTGGGACGGCCGGTTCGTGGGGACGAGCAACGTCTATCTGGCCATGAAATACGGTCTGACACCCGTCGGAACGATGGCCCACGAGTTCGTCGCGGCCATCGGCGGCATGTACGGCCCGCAGATGGCCAACCACCTGGCGATGGAGTGCTGGCGGGCGACCTTCCGCGGCGCACTGGGAACCTATCTCTACGACACGTTCGGATGGGAGATCTTCAGTCTCAACTTCTCGGAGGATTTCGCCAACCTCTTCAAGGGGCTGCGCGTCGACAGCGGCGACAACCGCGAACAGCTGCGCAAGATCGTCGACAAATACCGCTCGCTGGGCATCGACCCGCGCACCAAGCAGGTGATCTTCAGCAATGCCCTCGACACGGACCGCGCCATCGAGATCCAGCGCTTTGCACGGGAGTACTGCCAGCCCTCGTTCGGCATCGGGACCCACTTTACGAACGACTTCGAGGGGATCAGGCCGCTGAACATCGTCATCAAGCTCACGGCAGCGAAAATCACCGAGGCGTGGCCCTTCTACAACGACACCTGCAAGCTGAGCGAGGACGACGGCAAGCACACCGGCAAACCCGAGGTCATCGCCCGCTTTCAGGAGGCAATCAACTGGAAGGTCTGACGGCGACGCAACCGGCCACGAGGCAACGGACCGCCGGCAAGCGGAAACAGCACGGACGCCGGTCTGCATGCGACGCAGAGCGCCCGCCCGACGGCATCCGGGTTGCGGCCGACCGTCGGAAGCAAGGCCTGCACAGAAGCGGAGCCCATACGGGTATTCTATTCGACTCGCAACAGTCCTCCCCCGATTCCGACCTACCAGGCGGGGTATATCGATACGGGAAACGGCTGAAAACAAAAAGTCTCCACGGAGTACGCGGAGACAATAGGTTAAAAACCTTCGGCATGTAGCCTTATTGTGGTAAGATGTAGAACTCTTACGACACAAATGTAAGAAAAAGATTCTTTTTCCGCAAATTTTTGCTTAATTTTACAGAAAAGGATTTTTTCTCACATGGCAACGATACTGGGACTGGACCTCGGCACCAACTCGCTCGGTTGGGCCGTCGTCGAAGAGACGGAGCACGGATACACGCTCAAAGAGCAGGGTGTCGACATCTTTCAGGAGGGCGTCGCACGCGAAAAGAACAACGAAAAGCCGGCCGTGCAGGACCGGACGAACGCCCGGGCGCTGCGTCGGCAATACTTCCGGCGGCGTCTGCGCAAAATCGACCTGCTCCGGGTTCTCGTCCGTTACGACCTCTGTCCGCCGTTAAGCGGGGAGCAGCTGACCGCATGGCGGAAAGAGAAGCGCTATCCGCTTGACGAGGCTTTTCTCCAATGGCAGCGCACCGACGACAATGCGGACCGCAATCCCTACCATGACCGCTATGTGGCCTTGAGCGAGCAGCTCGATCTCGGCAACCGGCAGCACCGTTATCTGCTTGGCCGGGCGCTCTACCATCTGGCGCAACGCCGCGGATTCATCAGCAACCGTAAGGAGGCCGGCAAGGAGCAGGAAGAGGGGACGGTCAAGAGCAGCATCAGGAGCCTCACAGCCGAGATGGAGGCGGCGGGTTGCCGTTACCTCGGAGAATACTTCTATCAGCTCTATCAGCACAAGGAGAAGATTCGCGGGAAGTACACCTCGCGCAACGAACACTACCTGGCCGAGTTCGAGGCCATTTGCGAGAGGCAGCAGCTGCCCGACGAATGGCGCAAGGCTCTGCACCGGGCCATCTTCTTCCAGCGCGACCTGAAATCGCAGAAGGGAGCGGTCGGCCGGTGTACCTTCGAGTCCCGGAAGAGCCGCTGCCCGGTATCGCACCCGCGCTTCGAGGAGTTCCGCATGCTGCAATTCATCAACAACATCCGCATCACCTCTCCGCAGGACGCCGCGCCGCGCCCCCTGACACAGGAGGAGGTCGAAATGATCCGGCCGCTTTTCTACCGGAAAAGCAAGCCCCATTTCGAGTTCGAGGAGATCGCACGCAAGATCGCCGGAAAGGGGAAATACGCCTGCGGGGAGGAGCGTACCGAGGCCCCCTATCGCTTCAATTTCGCCCGCACGACGACCGTGTCGGGTTGTCCCGTCACGGCATCGCTTATCGCCGTGTTCGGCAGCGACTGGCTTCGCGAAATGTGCAGTCTCTATCTGCTCGGGGAGGGGAAGAACGAGGAACAGGTGCTGAATGATGTCTGGCATGTCCTCTTTTTCTTCAAGGACGAGGAGTGTCTCCGCACCTGGGCGCTGGAGAAGCTGCAACTTACGGCGGAGCAGGCGAAGGCTTTTGCCGCCATCCGTCTGCCGCAGGACTACGCCGCATTGAGCCTGAATGCAATCAACAAGATCCTGCCCTACCTGCGTCTCGGGTACCGGTATGACGAAGCGGTCTTCCTGGCCAACCTCAAGGCCGTATTGCCCAAAGAGGTATACGACAACGAGGAGCGGCGGCACGAGATCGAACACGACATCGCCGAGCTACTGCTTGGCTACAAACGGGATCTTGATGACAAGTACGACTCCAAGGAGCGCCGCATCGCCGACTATTTCAGCGACCACGGGCTCGACCTGTCGCGATTCGACCGGCTCTATCACCCCTCGATGATCGAGACCTACCGCAAGGCGCAGCCCGATGTCGCCGGGTTGCTGCAGCTCGGTTCGCCGCGTACACCGGCCGTTCGCAATCCGATGGCCATGCGGGCGCTGTTCCGCCTGCGGGCCCTGGTGAACCAGCTGCTGCGCGACGGGAAGATCGACCGCAACACGAAGATCCGGATCGAATTTGCCCGGGAACTGAACAACGCCAATCTCCGCAAGGCGATCGAACAGTATCAGCGCGAGCGGGAGGCCGAAAACCGGAAATTCGCCGAGGAGATACGCAGCCAGTATGCCGCGGAGACAGGCCGGACGGTCGATCCGACGGACGACGAGGTGTTGAAGTACCGGTTGTGGGAGGAGCAGCAGCATGTCTGCCCCTACACAGGACGGCAGATTCGCATATCGGATTTCATCGGAGCCAATCCCGGTTTCGACATCGAACACACCATCCCGCGAGCGCGCGGAGGCGACGATTCGCAGATGAACAAAACGCTGTGTGAGAACCGTTACAACCGAGTGGTCAAACGATCCAAACTGCCAACCGAACTCTCCGATCTTGCTGAAATCATGGCGCGCATCGAGTCGTTCGGATGGCAGGAAAAGGTCGAGACCCTGCAAAAACAGATCGATGCACAAATCCGCAAAAGCAAGGCCGCAGCGACGAAAGCTGAAAAGGACAGTGCGATTCAACGGCGACACTACCTGAAGCTGCAACAGGATTACTGGCGCGGGAAGTACGACCGGTTCACAATGACCGAGGTGCCGGAAGGATTCAGCAACCGCCAGGGTGTCGACATCGGCATCATCGGCCGCTACGCCCGACTTTACCTGAAGACGGTCTTTGACCGCATCTATACGGTCAAGGGTGCCACTACCTCCGATTTCCGCAAGATATGGGGGCTGCAGGCGGAGTACGAGAAAAAGGCACGCGTCAACCACGTACACCACTGCATCGACGCCATCACGATCGCCTGCATCGGACACCGGGAGTACCTCGCATGGAAGCGTTACGCCGAAGAGGCCGAGCGCTACCAACTCGGAGAGGGCGACCGACCCGACATCGAAAAACCGTGGCCGACCTTTACGGAGGATGTCAAGGCGGTGGCCGACGAGTTGCTTGTCTCGCACCATACGGCCGACAACATGGCCAAACAGACACGCAAAAAGCTGCGGGTCCGCGGCCTTGTCAGGCTCAACGATGCGGGCAAGCCCATCTACATGCAGGGCGACACGGCCCGGGCCCTGCTGCACAAGGATACCTTCTACGGAGCGATCGAGCGCGAGGGCGAAATCCGCTATGTCGTCCGCAAGTCGCTCGGGCAGCTGCAACCCGGCGACGTGGACAAAATCGTCGACGACGCGGTTCGCGAACGTGTCCGGGAAGCCATCGATGCCGTGGGCTTCAAGACGGCCATGAACGCCGATGAATACACGATCTGGATGAATCGGGAGAAAGGCGTGCCGATCCGCAAGGTGAGGATATACACGCCGAGTGTCACGCAACCGGTAGCGCTCAAGAAACAGCGCGACCTCTCCGAAAAGGAGTACAAACAGGATTACCATGTCGTAAACGACGGCAACTACTGCATGGCCATCTACGAGGGCGTGGACAAAAAGGGCAAGAAGAGACGGACCTTCGAGATTGTCAGCAACCTCGAAGCGGCCCGATACTTCAAGGCGAGCACCGACCGCAACGATCGGCCCGACCTGGTGCCGGTAGCCGACACAAACGGCTACCCGCTGAAATGCATCCTGAAAACAGGCACCATGGTGTTGTTTTACGAAAACACTCCGGCCGAACTTTACGAATGCACCCGCAGGGAACTGGCAAAACGACTGTACAAGGTAAGCGGAATGAGTACGTTGACATTAAAACGCTCCAATGGAAAGGTTGACAAATATGGTACCATGACATTAAAGCATCATCAGGAGGCCCGGCCCGCCGGAGAGTTGAAGGCAAAAAACGGCGAATGGAAACAGAATGAAGAATACAGACCGGTCATCTCCTTGTTGCATACCCAACTCAACGCCTATGTCGAAGGTTATGATTTCGAGCTGACCATTACGGGCGAGATCAAATTCAAACACGCGATGCCATGCTGAAACGAGCCCTGTTCTTTTCAACCCCGTACTGTCTGAGCCTGCGCAACGGCCAGATGGTCATACATACCCGCGAAGCACCCGAGATGCGGAAAAGCGTCCCGATTGAAGATATCGGGTTCGTAGTCCTTGAGGATCAACAGACCTCCGTCACGCTGCCGTTGCTCAATGCCCTGTCGGACAACAACGTGGCCGTTATTCTCTGCGGCGAGAACCGCATGCCGAATGCCATGCTGATGAATCTGGACTCCAACCGGACACAGGGCGAGAACTACCGCGCGCAGATCGAAGCGAGCGAACCGCTGAAAAAAGGGCTGTGGAAACAGATTGTCGAGGCGAAGATCCGCAACCAGGCGGCGCTGCTGCGCAAGCTCGGTCGCGACGGCGACAAGCTGAAACCCTACTACATGAACGTCAAAAGCGCCGACGCGGACAACCGGGAGGGCATTGCGGCAAAGGTCTACTGGTCGGAACTGTTCGGGGCCGATTTTGTGCGATCGCGCGAAGGAGCCGCACCGAACAACCTGCTCAATTACGGATACACGATCCTGCGGGCCGCCGTAGCCCGATCGATCATGGGCTCCGGGCTCTTTCCGGCGTTCGGTATATTCCATCGAAACCGCTACAACGCCTTTCCGCTGGCCGACGATCTGATGGAGCCCTACCGACCCTATGTCGACGAGCTGGTCCACGCGCTTTGGATGCGCGGGCACAATCAGCTGACCAAAGAGGTGAAAAGCGAGCTGTTGCGGATTCTGTTCGTCGACACACGCTTCGACAAGGTATTGCGTCCGCTCGACGTCGGACTGACGTTTACGTCGGCCTCGTTGGCCAAATGTTTTTCGGGAATACAGAAGAAAATTGCATACCCCGTATTGGAATAATGCGATGACGGAATTGCGGTTGAATGCCTATCGGATCATGTGGTTGTTCGTTTTCTTCGATCTGCCGACCAATACCAAGGCCGAGCGGCGCCATGCGGCTCAATTCCGCAAGGCGCTGGAGAAAGACGGCTTTTCGATGATGCAGTTTTCGGTCTATGTCCGACATTGCGCCTCGAAGGAAAACATGCAGGTTCACATCAATCGGGTAAGGCGTTCGATGCCGCCATCGGGATATACGAGCATCCTGGCCGTTACGGACAAACAGTACGGCGATATTCTGAATTTCTGGGGAAAAAGCGAACGGGCAAAACCGGATATACCCCAGCAGTTGGAGTTTTTCTGAGATATTTTGCTATATTTGTTCTTTGAAATACGAAAAAAGACATCAAATCGACTTCGCCGACGAACGGAAAGCAGATTTCGGGAATCATCAAACGGCTGCAAAATACGCAGAATCAACCGATAGCCGTCCCGACGTTGTGGTTTGATGTAGAAATTCAATAAGATACAACAAATTTTGATTCATTATTCTCCACCATATAGTTGTGGTTTGATGTAGAAATTCAATAAGATACAACTGGCGTGATGGATAGCCACGTCATCTGGAGGTTGTGGTTTGATGTAGAAATTCAATAAGATACAACGGATTGCCTCTCAATGTGATTCGATTTTCGGTTGTGGTTTGATGTAGAAATTCAATAAGATACAACAGAGAGCAGAAAAGTACATTGAGGAGCATCGTTGTGGTTTGATGTAGAAATTCAATAAGATACAACAATCCAAAAAGCTTATGACTCCTTCGAGGGTTGTGGTTTGATGTAGAAATTCAATAAGATACAACGCTGAACACGGGAACGTGTTCGCCGGTACCGTTGTGGTTTGATGTAGAAATTCAATAAGATACAACTCAATTTGTCAAAGACGTCGCGCTGTATTCGTTGTGGTTTGATGTAGAAATTCAATAAGATACAACAAACGAGTCGACTTCCCGAGCGCGTGTATGTTGTGGTTTGATGTAGAAATTCAATAAGATACAACGCAGTGGACGCCAGATCGCTGGATGTGCGTGTTGTGGTTTGATGTAGAAATTCAATAAGATACAACGCTCGACATCTGGCGAGTTCTCGCTCGAGTGTTGTGGTTTGATGTAGAAATTCAATAAGATACAACTATTTCAGATCGCTTTTCGTCGACATTAGTGTTGTGGTTTGATGTAGAAATTCAATAAGATACAACACAGGCACGCCGCCGAGGCGATAGATAGAGTTGTGGTTTGATGTAGAAATTCAATAAGATACAACAATATTCGATTCCTCGATACTATGATCGCTGTTGTGGTTTGATGTAGAAATTCAATAAGATACAACAAACGGATTTCTGCTTTCTGCGATTTTTAGTTGTGGTTTGATGTAGAAATTCAATAAGATACAACGAAACTCCGGTCATTGAGACAGCAGATGAAGTTGTGGTTTGATGTAGAAATTCAATAAGATACAACCAGGCTGATGCTGAGTATGCCGATATCTCTGTTGTGGTTTGATGTAGAAATTCAATAAGATACAACATTCACGCACTCTGCTGAGAAGCGATCGCGTTGTGGTTTGATGTAGAAATTCAATAAGATACAACGTCAACTTGTCGTTCTGGGCACGGGTCTCGGTTGTGGTTTGATGTAGAAATTCAATAAGATACAACTTGATCCGAGAGCGTTTATTTCGCTTTCGGGTTGTGGTTTGATGTAGAAATTCAATAAGATACAACCGGCTTTATCCCGAGTTGGTCGCCGAGCGTGTTGTGGTTTGATGTAGAAATTCAATAAGATACAACATATCAATCGTTCCGTTCTCAAGTGCAGAGTTGTGGTTTGATGTAGAAATTCAATAAGATACAACGAAACCGCTCGCAAAAATGGGACGCTGCGCGTTGTGGTTTGATGTAGAAATTCAATAAGATACAACCCGAAATGCCACCAAAGAGAGCGTCAGCGAGTTGTGGTTTGATGTAGAAATTCAATAAGATACAACTCTGGAATAGGAATCTCTGTCTCCCAATTGGTTGTGGTTTGATGTAGAAATTCAATAAGATACAACAATAGCGAATTTGATAGCGACGCCAGCGCGTTGTGGTTTGATGTAGAAATTCAATAAGATACAACCCCAAAAGCGATGCAAACGAAACGTGTAAGTTGTGGTTTGATGTAGAAATTCAATAAGATACAACGAGACACGCATAGGCTCGAATCGGTACAACGTTGTGGTTTGATGTAGAAATTCAATAAGATACAACCCTCGCCGCCGATGGGCGACGAGGTTCTCTGTTGTGGTTTGATGTAGAAATTCAATAAGATACAACAGCGAGGCGCGGCGTCAGACCATCAAAAACGTTGTGGTTTGATGTAGAAATTCAATAAGATACAACAGCAGTCGCAAACAGAGATTGCTGCGGTTAGTTGTGGTTTGATGTAGAAATTCAATAAGATACAACTCTTTGTCTGTTTCGTCTTGGCGTTATACAGTTGTGGTTTGATGTAGAAATTCAATAAGATACAACTTTCTGTATTTTTAGATGTAGCAATAAATTGTTGTGGTTTGATGTAGAAATTCAATAAGATACAACCTCCGCTGTTCCGATGAATTGTACGACATGGTTGTGGTTTGATGTAGAAATTCAATAAGATACAACACCTCGCATATCGGTAGACGAAAGATCTAGTTGTGGTTTGATGTAGAAATTCAATAAGATACAACCTTACTCGCGACTGGTTTAACCGCCGAGGAGTTGTGGTTTGATGTAGAAATTCAATAAGATACAACTACCGCGGCTATCCTTGTCTACCGCCATGCACCGGGCCATATCAACTGCACGGGTCGTTACCTGTGCATCCCCTGCCCGCACCATGTGGTCATCGGCTAACATCTTCGCCTACGTGTACAACAACTACCCGCTGTACGGAGACTGGCAGCGGGCGCTGGCGACTACACCGTTTCGACGTCACCCGTTCAGCACGGCGATCCGACCTTCACGTATATTACCTGTAAAGAATGCCGGGCCGAGTGCTGAATATTCCGCAGTGGCGGGAGGTCGTAAAGCTGACCATGCGCTTCTGAACGAGCGGCTGCTTAGCGCCGCACTCCGCCACGCGGCCCCGACCCGCAGGCCTGTTCAGCACCCGGGGAGGGACTGTGCACTATCCGTAAAATAGTTAAATTTACCGAGAATCCGTATATTCCGCCAGGCCGTGCGGTGATGTATCTTTGTCGTGTGAAAGCAAACCGACAAAAGAACCCATGAAAAAAACATTCTGGATTCCCTGGCTGCTTCTGTCGATCGCCCTCTCTGGATCGGCGTACGGCGTCTCCGATCCTGTGTCGGACGAACCGCAACAGAGCCTTCCCGGAGAAAGCGGGAAGAACGACGCGGACGACAACAGAGGCGAACCCGGCGGACGATACCTCGGCGCCTGCTGCTTGCGTACCGGAAACACGGAGCGAATGGCTCGGAGCATCCGGTCCACATCGGACAGCGACCTGATCGTCGTGGAGCCGAAGCCCCTCTATGAGGCGGATTACAACGCGATGCCCGAGCGCGCGCAGGCCAAACTGGATGCCATCGCACAAGGCGATTTTCCGCCTATTACCATCTCAGCAGAGGCGTTGGAAGATTGCGACATGCACTTCGCGGGCTCTCCGATCTGGTTCAGGCACATGGCCTCGCCGATGCAGACCTTCCGGCACGAGAACGCCGATCGGCTGGCCACAAACGTATTGCGCTTCTTGCGGGCAGCGGCAGCAGCGGGGTCGGCATCTCCGAACGGGATGCGGCATCGCTTGGTGCACGGAGCCGTGTTTGAAGAGTCGCTGCTGCTGACGTCGGGTTCGCTCGGCAGCATGGAGACGCGGATTGCGCCGTGACTCGACAAGCCGGAAGCAAGCCCGCATCGGGCCAGTAGATACCAACGGAAGACAAACAAGTATTGAACAAACACAAAACAGCAAAACAATGAATACGAACTATCCGACCATCGCCCTCGGAACCTGGTCGTGGGGCAAAGGCGTGGCCGGCGGCGACCAGGTATTTGGGAACCGGACCGGCGAGAGGGAACTTCGTCCCGTATTTGACGAAGCAATGAAAAACGGGCTGAACCTGTGGGATTCGGCCGTGGTATACGGCATGGGGGCCTCGGAGACCATTCTCGCGTCGTTTACGCGGGAACGCCGGCGCGACGAAGTGCTGATCTCCACCAAGTTCACACCGCAGATTGCCGATCTGTCGGCCGCCGACCCCGTGGCGGCAATGTGCGAAAGCAGTCTCTCGCGTTTCGGGACCGATCACATCGACATGTACTGGATTCACAATCCGGCGGATGTCGAGCGCTGGACGCCGCGGCTCATCCCGCTCGTCAAAAGCGGCAAGGTCCGCCGTGTGGGGGTCTCCAACCACAATCTGGCGCAGATCCGGCGGGCGGAAGAGATTCTCGCGGCGGAAGGGGTCCGTCTGTCCGCCGTGCAGAACCACTACAGCCTGCTCTACCGCTCGTCGGAGAAGGCCGGCATTCTGGATTACTGCCGGGAGAAGGGCATCGGCTTCTGGGCATACATGGTCCTCGAGCAGGGCGCGTTGAGCGGGAAGTACGACACGCAGCACCCGCTTCCGGCCGCCAGCCAGCGCGGCGAGACCTACAATCCGCTGCTGCCGCAAATCGAAAGGCTGGTTGCCGTCCTGCGGACCATCGGGGCAAAGCACGGCGTCTCCCCCGCACAGATCGCCCTGGCGTGGGCACTGGCCAAGGGAACGACGCCGATCATCGGGGTGACCAGCGTTTCACAGGTCGAGGATGCGGTTCGGGCGATACGGCTCTCCCTGACGGCCGAAGAGATCAACCGCATGGAGGCGGCGGCCGAGGAGACGGGAGTCGATACGCGCGGTGCGTGGGAGAAACCGATGATATGAACCGGCTCATGAAACGAAAAGTCCTGATGTGCGTGCTGGGTGCGGCCTTGGCGGTCTGTTCACTCCCGGCGCAGACGGTCGATCTCCACACCCACATCATCATCCCCGAATATACGGAGGTGCTGAAAGCGCACGGGGCGGAACTCGAGGAGACCTTTCCGCTGCCGACGTGGGATGCCGGGCGGCACATCGCCTTCATGGACCGTGCGGGTATCCGCACGGCCGTGCTCACGATGCCCGCCCCGCAGCCCTATTACGGCGATACGGAGGAGTCGGCCCGCTGCATCCGCCGCGTGAACGAAGCCTCGGCCGCGGTCAAACGGCAGTATCCCGGACGCTTCCGTTTCTGCGCCTCGCTGCCGCTGCCCGACGTGGATGCGGCCATCCGCGAAGCGGTCTATGCGCTCGACACGCTGGGGGCCGACGGGGTGAAGCTGGCGACCAACAGCCGCGGGCAATATCTGGGAGCCGCGGAGTTGGATCCGCTGATGGAGGTCCTCAACGAGCGTCATGCCCTCGTCATCATCCATCCCCACCGCCCGACGCCCTGTTCCGGGGAGATCATCGCGGCCACCCCGCTGGCCATGTACGAATATCCGGCCGAGACCACCCGGGCCGTGGTGAACATGCTCGTGCGGAACGTGCCGGCACGCTACCCGAACCTGAAGGTGGTCGTGCCCCATTGCGGGTCGTTCCTGCCGCTGGCCCTGCCGCGCATGAAATCCATACTCCCGGCAATGGTCAACCAGGGCTACATGCAGCCGATAGACTGGGAAGACAACCTCTCGCATCTCTACTTCGACCTGGCGGGCAGCCCGACCGGCGAAGTGCTGCACTCGCTGCTGACCATCACCACGCCCGACCACATCCTTTACGGTTCGGACTATCCCTACCTGCCCGACGCCGTGCTGCAGGCCAACCTGCAGCGGCTGAAGCAGACGCTCGCCGCGGACCGGGAGCTTGCCGCATACGCGGAGCTGTTTCTGTGGAAGAACGCCGAACGCCTGTTTGTCAGGAGCGCAGGTTCCGGCAGTACTCCGACGGAGTGAGGCCCTCCATTTTTCGGAACATGCGGCTGAAGTGCTGGGGATACTCGAATCCGAGACGGTCGGACACCTGGGAGACGGACTCTCCGGCGGCCAGTCCGTTCTTGGCCAGGCGGATGACAAACCGACGGATGTGGCTGCTCGCCGTCTCCCCGGTTGTCTTTTTGATGACATCGCCGAAATAGTTGGCCGACATGCACAGCCGATCGGCACAGTACTGCACGGTGGGCAGTCCGAGCTTCAACTGAAGCTTCTCGTCGAAATAGTCGCGGAGCAGGCGGTCGAAGCGGACGAGAATGTCGGAGTTCTCGATCTTTCGGGTCAGGAACTGCCGGTTGTAGAAACGCTGGCAGAAGTTGAGCATCAGTTCGATATAGCCCACAAGAATGCGGTTCTGAAGTTCGTCGGCCTTCTTGCCGAGCTCGTCGCACATCTGCCTCATCAGGGAGACCAGCGTGTCGTGCTCTTCGGCTGTCATGTGCAGGGCTTCGTTGACGCGGTAGTCGAAGAACGAATACTCCTTGATGCGCCTTTCGAGAGGGAACCCGTGCAGCAGGTCGGGATGAAACAGAAGCGCCCAGCCGGTGATTGCCACCCGTTCGCCGTTGTCCTCCTTGCCTCCCACCTGTCCGGGAGCCACGCACAGGAGGGTGCCCTCGTTGTAATCGTATTTGCCACAACCATAGTCGAGCTCCACATCGGTATCGTCGCGCAGGAAAATCCCGTACACGCCGTAGTTGTTCAGGCTGTGGCGGATGGGTGACACCTCGGCATAGTCGATGACGCACACCAGCGGATGCCGTGCGGGGCATCCGAGATAGCTGCCGTAATCGTTTACGTTCCGAACCTTCAATATGTTGCTCACCACCCGGTCGATTTGTCACAAAGATACGAACATTTCCCGCACAAAGCTGTATGCGGGAGGAAAAATCAGTAAAAATGGGCTGCCTTGCCGACTTATGGTTACGGTATCCGGGCAGAAGCGCGCGTACCTTTGTGTCGGACAAAACAGAGAACACAGATGGAACAAGCCGGAAATCTCTCCAACGAGTTGTGTGCGGACGACGTGGTCTGCTTCATTGCGGACCGCCACCACGTTACGCCGCAGCGGCTTCTGCGCGATTTTCTCGACGGGAAGACCTCCCTGTCTTTGGAACCCAACGAGGTCGAAATCCTGAAGGGGCTGTCCGGACCGGCCGCCAACAACGGAACAACAAACTCAAAAAGAAGATAACCATGAAAAAGAACATCGGAAACGTATTGGCATTGTACCCTACGCCGGCCGTGGTCGTGGGTACGGAAGTAAACGGAAAAGTAAACTGGCTGCTCGTGGCCCACGTGGGCATCATCGGGCACGACCGGATCATGTTGAGTCTCTTCAGGAAGCACTACACCAACGAAGGGATCAGGCAAACGGGCAAAGTGTCCGCCAACATGGTGAACGAGGCGATGCTCGGACAGGCCGACTACGTGGGTTGCACGAGCGGCGCCAGGGTGGACAAGTCGGAGGTCTTTGCCTGTCACAAGGGGGAAGCCGGCACGCCCGTCATCGACCAAAGTCCGCTGGTCATGGAGTGTGAAGTGGTGGATAACTACCAGACGGAGACCTTCGACAACTTCATCTGCAAGATAACAAACACCTACGTGGACGAAGATTGTCTGAACGAAAAGGGAAAGCCCGACTACGGCAAGCTGAAACCCGTGCTTTTCGAGATGCCGAACTACACCTACCTGCGCACGGGAGAGGCCATCGGCAAATGCACGACCTTCGGAAAAAGCCACGAAAAGGAAAACAAGCAGTGAAAACAAGGAGATTGGGAAAAGACCTGGAGGTTTCAGCCGTCGGACTGGGCTGTATGGGGTTCACGCAAAGTTCCCCGCCCTATCCCGAGGATCAGGAGCGCATGACGGGACTCTGATTCGGGGCGAGCGATGAAACGGTGCGAATTGCTGAAGAGGTCTGCACTCGCCGCATTGGGACGGCAATGGCCGGCACCGGAATCGGGCGGGCAACCGACCCCACAAACGACAACAAATCAACGACAGAGAGGATGAAAATCACAGTATTGACGGGCAGTCCCCGCCGAAATGGAAACTCGACGTATCTGGCCGAGCAGTTTATCAAGGGGGCGGAAGAGCAGGGTCACGAAGTGTTCCGCTTCGACTGCGCCTTCAGGCAGGTGGAGCCATGCCGTGCCTGCAACCGTTGCGGCATGGACGGGCCCTGCATTTCCAACGACGACTTTCAGGAGCTCCGCCCGCATCTGATCGGGGCCGACATGGTGGTATTTGCCACGCCGATGTATTATTTCGGCTTTTCGGCGCAGATGAAACGGGTGATCGACCGCTTTTATGCCATCAACGGGCAGATCAAGGGGGCAGCAAAGAGAGCCGCTCTTCTGATGACCTGCGCCGACACCTCCCCGAAAGAGGCGGAGCCGATCCGGCTCCATTACCGGACGCTGATGGATTATCTCGGATGGACAAGCGTGGGCGAAGTGGTGGCGCCAGGAGTGTGGACGGCCGACAGCGTCCAGCGCACGGACTATCCGCAGCAGGCCTGTCGGCTGGGCAAGAGCTTGTAATCATTTATCAACAGACAGAATGAAAAAAACAATAGGCTTAATCGCCTTCGTGCTGGCAGGAAGCCTGTCCGCGATGGCACAAACTACAGACAATATGGATAGAATCGAAGTCTGCAAGCAAAATTACCACACGCTGTTCGGCGGCGAAGCCCTGACCGGACAGGGTACGGACCCTGAAATGATGGATATTCTGCAGAAGTTCGTCTTCGGCGAGGTCTTCCAGACGGGCCACCTGCCCCTGAAACAGCGCGAGATGATCACCTGCATCACCCTCGCCACGATGCAGACGCTCCCCCAGCTGAAGGCCCATGCCGAAGCGGCACTCAAGGTGGGTGTCACCCCCGAAGAGCTGCGCGAGGTGATCTACCTCACCGCCCCCTTCATCGGATTCCCGCGGATGCTGAATGCCCTTGGTACGATCAACGAAGTGTTCCAGGAGCAGGGACTCTCCCTGCCGCTGGATCGGCAGGGCACGGTGACGGAAGCAACCCGCCACGCGACGGGCCGGGCCATTCAGGAGCGGCTCTACCCCGGCGGCATCGCGTCGGTGATGGCGGGTCTTCCGGGCAACCTGGGCAAGCCGGTGGAGCAGTTCCTCACCGACTACTTCTTCGGCGAGATATACAGCCGCGGCGCCCTCGACTTACAGACACGCGAGCTGCTGGGCTACTGCGTGCTGACGACCCTGGAAGCCGAGAGCCAGCTCCGGTCGCATTATCACGGCAACATCAACGCGGGCAATACGCCCGAAACGGTGACGGCCGCCGTAATCCAGTGCCTGCCCTATATCGGTTTCCCGGCCGCCATCAGGGCGCTGCGGATCATCGGGGAACAGCAGGCCGCCGATCGAGAGCGCGCCGGCGGGAAGCTGGTGCGGCTGTCACGGATTGCCGTGGATCCCGCGCAACTGGATGCCTACAACGCGCTCCTGAAGGAGGAGATCGAAGCCTCGATGCGTCTGGAACCTGGGGTAATGACCCTTTACGCCACCGCCGAGAAGAAGGCGCCGAACCGGATCACCATCCTTGAAATCTATGCCGACCGGGCAGCCTACGAAAGCCATCTTCAGACACCGCACTTCCGGAAGTACAAGCAAGAGACACTGTCGATGGTCAGGGAGCTGGAGCTGGTGGACGTCGAGCCGCTGATCCCGGAATTGAAAATCAAATAACACGCGAATAGGATGATGAACAGAATGATGCTGACCATGGCGGCAGTCATGACCGTGAGCGCTGCCGCCTGCGCCCAAAACCGGGGAGAAAAGCGTATGCAAACCGATAACAAGGCGCTGGTCGTCTATTTTTCAGCGACCGGTACAACGGCCCGGGCAGCCCGAACGATTGCGGAGGCCACAGGCGGCACTTTGTATGAGATTGTTCCGCAACAAGCGTATACCTCCGACGATCTTGACTGGCGCAACCGGCAGTCGCGCAGCTCCGTCGAGATGAACGATCCGCAGGCACGTCCGGCGTTAAAAGGGACAAAAGCGGATGTTGCGGCCTGCGATGTCATCTTCATCGGCTATCCCGTCTGGTGGAATCAGGCGCCGCGAATTGTCAATACATTCATTGAAAGCCATGACCTGAAAGGCAAAACACTCGTTCCGTTTGCCACATCCGGCGGGAGCGGCATCTCGGGCAGCGTGAAAGCATTAAGAGAAACCTATCCCGACCTGAAATGGCAGGAGGGTAAATTGCTGAACGGAGCGAACCGGAATGCCATCCAGAATTGGGCCCATGACGTAATGAAAAAGCAGTAAATCTCATAATGACAAACAGACTGGTTTCTATTTCGTGACCCGGTAAGTTGACAATTTTTCAGGTTTTCTGCTTTCAAAAAATAAGAGTATCCGACAAACCTTGCGGTGTACAAGGTCAAAACTGTTTGAATCAAACAGATATCCGCTATCTCCTTCAGGTAGGCGTTCATCTTCGTATTCGACGGGGCTGGCAGCAGTTTGCCCCGTGCCTGACAGTTGGCATCGTCGCGGTACTTCTCCAGCAGGGTCGCTGCCTGCGGAAGCACCGGAACACGGCTCATCACCGCAGTCTTCTCCCGCGGTTTATGGATCCACAGTTGCCCCTCCTCGTCCGTTGTGAAGTGTTCCTGCCGCAGGTGGTCGACATCCGTGAAGGCCAGTCCCGTCAGCGCGCAGAAGCAGAAGACATCCCGGATGCGGTCCAGCCGCTCGTTGGGCATCGGCCGAGTAGCATATCCAGCTGCACTTTTGTTTGCAATCATCTTGTCGGCTTTCATCGCATCGAAAACGACACTCATTTCATAACGACTTCCCCCTATTTCAAACATTGTGAAATATTTTCTAATTTTGCGGCCATAAAACAAATTTATGATTCAGATTACACCAAAAGCCGCAAGAATACTGTATTCCATCCTTGCAAGTATTACGATAATCCTCTTCTGGAGAAACATCGGCTTTGTAACAACACTATTCGATATACCGAATAACTCGATTCTCGGGCTGTCTATAAAGGCTTTGCTTCTTACTCTTGCAACTTTAATCCTGACGATAGTCGTAATTAAACCAAAAGAATTGTTTTCATTTCTCGGGTTGAATGGAAATATTCTCAAAGGATTCGGTATCGCACTCCTATGTGTACTACCCTTGTATCTTGTATTTCCCTTTTTCGGCAGCTTCAATACAGAGTTGACGCTTCATGTGCTATATGACAAATGTATCCTGACCGGATTCAAGGAAGAGTTGGTGTTTCGGGCTCTTATGTTCGGGTTGCTTTTCCGATACGCAAAAACAGGCTTTTTCTGGGCAGTCATACTACCAGCCCTCTATTTTGGTTCCGTGCATCTCTATCAGGGGCACGACCTTCTTTCGGCGCTCGCTGCATTCGGCGTAACCTTTATCGGTGCACTCTATTTCAGCTGGATGTACGTTGAATGGAATTTCAACCTGTGGATTCCTGCCGGGTTGCACATACTGATGAACGGTGCCTGGCATGTCTTTACGATGGAAGGCACCGAAGTCGCAGCGGGCGGATTGATTTCCAACACGGCCCGAATTATCAGTATTGCATTGGCTATTGCTCTTACAGTCCAATATCATAAGAGAAAAGGAGAGAAGGTTTTTGATTATCCCATCTGGAGATTCTAACTTTTCTCTTTCCCGCTTTCACGCATATTGTACTTTACCTTGTTCGCAACATAGCAAAGTACATTTGTCTTCAGCATCGGAATGTTGCAGGGTAAAATGATGTAAGTGAGCGAAATAGAGCCAAATCGTGATCTGTTTTCGGTCCGGGTAAAAAAAGGTCACGATTAAGGCGTGAAATACTTGCTGCCTTTTGCTTCAACAGGAGTGGGGGGGGGTGAGAGAAAAATCATTGTATATCGCTGATATACAATGATTTTTGCTTTCTTTCGGGGTTTCTTTCTGCCCCCCTCTGGAGCGGAAAACGGGACTCGGACTCGCGCTGCGCGCGAGCGGCCGCGATCCGTTGTCTACACCCCCGGCCCCTGAAAGGGGCGCCTTGAGGTCGCGCGGACAAGCTCCGGGCATGCCCTGCATCAACAACAAAAGGGAGAACCGGACTGGTTCTCCCTTTGTTGTTGGAGCGGAAAACGGGACTCGGACCCGCGACCTCAACCTTGGCAAGGTTGCGCTCTACCAACTGAGCTATTTCCGCATGGTTTTCGTTTGCGAGTGCAAAGGTAGGCAAAAAATCCGAATCTCCAAATTTTTTATGTTTTTTCATGCGAAATTTTTACCAATTCCCCTGCCGACAGTACACAATCCGCCTTTGCTGCCCCCAAAGCGCCACAATCCATACGACTGCCGTATGACCGTACACACCACCCTACGCGCGCTGCCCTGCCTGCCCCGTTCGAGGCCATACGCAGCACACGGTCCCAACCGGTTCCGCCCCCGGGAGCGCAGCCCAGCAACTGTCTGACAGAACCGGTCGTCGCCGAAATGCCGTCTGTTCGGTCCGCCGGTCGTTCCGACCGAGTCGAACGCATGCGACGGTCGGAGCGAACGAATGGGCCTATCGGACGAAACAGTCGGGCCGAACGGGCAAACGAGACGAACGTAACAAACGCAACAAACGCAACAAACGCAACGAAAAACCTGCTGCGACAATAAAGCCGGACTGGCTGTAACGGAAAGTGCCGACGGAAACGGAGGCCTACCGGTCCGACTCGTCGCCGAAAATACGGATGCGGGCATCGAGCGGCTCGAAGCTCTTCTCCGCAGGATGGTCCAGCGGCCGGCCGAAGGGCATCTGGGCGACGAGCCGCCACGTCGCGGGCAGTTTCCACTCGTGGCGCACCTTGTCGTCGATAAGCGGATTGTAGTGTTGCAGCGAGGCGCCGAACCCCGCATCCTCGAGCAGCGTCCAGACGACCAGCTGGTGCATGGCCGAGGTCTGCTCGGACCAGTGCGGGAAGTTGTCGGCATACTCGGGATACTGCTGCTGAAGCGTGCGCACGACAGCCTCCTCCTCGAAGAAGAGCACCGTACCGTAACCCGAGGCAAAGGCGGTGTCGATCTTGCGCTCCGTGCGCGGGAAGGCCGCCGCGGGCACGATCGGCCGCAAAGTATCCTTGACCAGGCTCCAAAGTCGGCCGTGCTGGGCTCCGAGCAGCAGCACGAGACGAGTCGACTGCGAATTGAAGGCCGACGGGACGTATTGCACGCTCCAGCGCAGAATCTCCTCGATTTCGGCATCTGTTACAGGCGATTCCGGGGCCAGCGCGTAGTAGCTGCGGCGGAGGCGGAGCGCCTCCTTGAATGTTCTCTCCATGGCGATCTCTGTTTTTACGGTTTATGGCAAAGGCATGCAACTTTCATGCGAAGGTACGAAATATTCCCGTCGTGCGTTATCTTTGCGGTGATGAAACACGCAATCGAACTCTTTTCGGAACTCGGCCGACGGCTGGAACGCCTCGGCGAGGATGCGGCCTCGCGCAAGGTCATCGCCCGCGCCTGCGAGGCCAACGGCTGGTTCACGCCGTCCGAGGTGCGCCGTGCCGTCCGGGCCCTGGCGACGGAGATGCTCACCGAGGAGCGCCTCCGCGGGTGGCTTGCGGCCTATCCGCTCCCCGTTGCACGGGTGCGCAACGTACTGGTCATCATGGCCGGGAACATCCCTCTCGTAGGGTTCTTCGACCTGCTGTGCGTCGTGGCGGTGGGCCACCGCTGCCTGGTCAAGCCTTCGGCCAAGGACCGCGTGCTGATGGAGTATGTCGTCGCACAGCTGCGCGACATCGATCCCGAGGTGCAGGTCGTTCTCTATGACGGCACGCAGCCGGTCGACGCCGTGATCGCCACGGGCAGCGACAATGCCAACCGCTACTTCCGGGCGCAATACGCCGGAATCCCCGCCCTGCTGCGCGGCAGCCGGCAGTCCGTCGCCGTGCTGTCGGGCCGCGAAACGCCCGAACAGCTTCGCGGACTGGCGGACGACATCTGGGCCTACTCGGGACTGGGATGCCGCAGCGTGTCGCTCCTGTTCCTGCCCGAAGGATATGACCTCAAGCTGGAGATGCCGGATGTAAATCCGAAATACATAAACAATTACCGTCAGGAGAAAGCGCTCTGCGAGATGAGCGGCACCCCCTACGTCGACTTTGGCCGCGCCGTGGCCGTCGAGCAGCGGGAATTCCCCGCGGCATTGAGCCGCATTGCCTTTACCAGATATAAAACGACGGAGGAGGTGACGGCATGGTTAACGCAGCATGACAACGAGTTGCAATGTGTAGTCACTACCCTGCTGCCGCACAGCCGCCGGGTGGACTTCGGACGGGCGCAGTCGCCCTCGCTGACCGACTGGCCCGACGACCGCGATGTGCTGGAATTTCTCTGCGGGCTGTGAGCGCGAGCCGCTTTTTTCACTACATTTGTACGCAAACAGACACAAAAAACGATACGGATATGTCGATGGTTTTCCGATTCCGGATGTTGAGCGACGAGAACGACCACTTCGTGCGCGACTACGAGGTGATGTACGACATGACGCTGCTCGACTTCCACCACTTCATTCTCGAGACGCTCGAATACGAGGAGTGCATGGCGTCGTTCTTCACGGCCAACGAGCGCTGGGAGAAGCAGCGCGAGTTTACGCTCCTCGAGATGGGCGACGATACGACCGGGGCGCCCGAACTCATGGAGCACGTGACCCTCGGGCAGATCATCCACAACCGCCGCGACCGGCTGATCTACCTGTTCGACCTGCTCGGCGACCGCGCCTACTACCTGGAGCTGACCGGAGCGTATGAGGCCGAGAAGGGGGCCGTCTATCCGCGCGAGATCTACGCCCGGGCGGAGGCTCCCGACCAGTACGACCCCTCGAAGAACCGCGACGACGAGGAGGAGGGTTCGGCCTTCGACGAGATGATGGGCGACTTCCGCGACTTCGAGGGCGACGACTCCTATGACGACGAGTACTAAACGGCTGGTTGTCCTCGTCGGGCCGACGGGCTCGGGGAAGACCGACCTGAGCATCCGCCTCGCACGGCGACTGGGGGCTCCGATCCTCTCGACCGATTCGAGGCAGCTCTACCGCGGCATGCCCATCGGCACGGCGCAACCCACGGCAGAGCAGCTGCAAGCTGCCGAACATCACTTCATCGCGTCGCACGACATCACGGAGAACCTGAACTGCGGAGCCTATGCCGAACAGGCTCTGACACGACTCTCGGAGCTCTTCGCCACACACGACTGCGTCGTGGCGGTCGGCGGATCGGGTCTCTACGTGCAGGCGCTGTGCGACGGGATGGACGACCTGCCGCGCGCCGACGAGGCGCTGCGGGCGGAGCTGATGCGGCGGATAGACGAAGAGGGACTGGAGTCGCTTGTCGGGGAGCTGCGGCGGCTCGATCCGGACTATTGCGCCGGTGCGGACCTCCGGAATCCCGCGCGCGTGATGCGGGCGCTCGAGGTCTGCCTCCAGACGGGACGCCCCTACTCATCGCTGCGCACGGGTATACGCCGCGAGCGGCCCTTCGAGGTGGTCAAGATCGGGATCGACCTGCCGCGCGAGGAGCTGTACCGACGCATCGACTGCCGCGTCGACCGGATGCTGGCCGACGGACTGGAGGCCGAGGCGCGGGCGCTGTATCCGCACCGGGAACTCAACGCCCTGCAAACGGTCGGCTACCGGGAGTTGTTTGACTATTTCGACGGAAAGATACCCTACGACGAAGCCGTGCGACTCATCAAGCGCAACTCGCGCCGCTATGCCAAGCGGCAGCTCACGTGGTTCCGGCGCGACCCCGAAATCCGGTGGTTCGCGCCCGATGACGACGAAGCCATCCTGGCCGCCATCGGCTGACGGAAGATCGGCTAACGCACGGTCGCTGCGGCCGGCGTCCGCGTTTTTTTTGCGGAGGCAAAAGCCGCAAGGGCTTGTAAAATCGGAGAATATTGCGTACTTTTGCCGTCGCCTTTCGCAGAAAAGGCGTGTGTGGCTCGGATGGTGGAATAGGTAGACACGCCGGACTTAAAATCCTGTGACCAGCAATGGTCGTGCGGGTTCGATTCCCGCTCCGAGTACCGAAAGCGGGCAACCTTCGTGGTTGCCCGCTTTGCTTTTTCCGTATTCGCCCGAATCAGGACCGGACGGTTGTCCGGAGCGATCCGCTCCCGACACAGCTCGCCCCGTCGCTGCACGGAACGGACGGCCGCGCCCCGTAGCCGTCACAATTTCTTCTCGGTCTATCCGTAAATCTCGTTGAGCAGCCGGGCCAGCCGGACGCCGCCGCGCAGCAGCTGCATCTCAAGGATCGGTGCAGCCCAGTTGACGTAATCATACGAAATCTTCGTGCCTTCCGGCGTGCGGTCATAGACTTCCGAGCAGATTGCCTGCGTTTCGAGCAGCCAGTCGCGCGGCGTGCCCGCCTGCAGACGCATCTCCTCGTCGTCAGGCAGCCGGTCGATCTGCTCGCGCCACTCGGTATAGCTCCAGCGGTGCGCCGACTCGATGAGGTTCGTATCCCACACCGCGTGGAGGTTCGTCGCCTTGCCGAAATAGACCACCGGCACCCGGTTGCCACCCAGATCGGAGAGATGCCCCGTGTGCATCGGGCAGTGCATGTCGCCCACGAGGTGGATCAGCATCTGCAGCTGCACCCGCTCCTCGGCAGGATCCAGATCGCCCGACTTGAGGCTTGCGACCAGGTCGTTTACGGCCTTCAGCACGTCGCCCTTGGGATTGGCTGCCATGCTCTCGAGCGTCTCGCCCGCGTCGATGTTCAGGTAGTGCCACGTCTTCGTATAGGCATACTCGGGCGTGTGGCTGGCGTTGTCGAGCCAGTTGGCATAGTAGACGGGCGAGTGTCCGCCAAGGACCTTGTCGATGCGTTCGGCCGCCTCGGGCGTCAGGTGGCATTCGGCAATGCAGGCCGTCACGTCGTGTCCCTTCTGCCCCCACGCCGCGGCACTCCGCACGGCCAGCAGGCAGGCAATCAGTAGCAGGATTCGTTTCATCATCGCATTGTTTTGGGCGCGGTCCCCGCAGCGTTTTTTTGCCGCACGGCCGCGGATCGTTCTCCGCAAAGCTACGATTTATTTCCGAATCCGGCGGCATGATCCGCCGAAAAGTATTGAGAATGATCTCGCGCCGGGCAGGTCGGCCCGTATACTCGATCCGTAAAAGAGACTCCATGCCATTCACACACCCTTTCGTTCCCGAATGAGCCGCGTCTGAATCCGACATAAACAAAAGCCCCACACTCTTGTACGGGGCTTTTGTTTGTTATCGAATCCGGTGCAGTTCGAGATCGGTGTCTGAATATCGGATATAGAGAATATCGTCCTCGATTTTTCCGACATACCGGGTGGAAAGCGTTGAGATCGTCACGGTTGGCGGAGCATAGGTGTACCGACAGCTCAACCGGACCGCATCGAAACCTACATACTGCCATTCTACCGTACATTGGTGGTCAAGCGAAAAATAAAACGTATCCGTCCGGTCATCGACAGTTTGACTCCACACGGTGTCGACCAGATCGTCGGATGCAGGCGTTTCATCTTTGGAACACGCCGTCGCCACCAAACAGAAGGTCAGAAAAACGAACAAATACTTCATGCGTGCGCTCTCTCCCCTTTTACATTTTACCTTTCACCTTTCGATCAGTGGTTCATCGTGGCGAGGAACTCCTCGTTGCTCTGCGTAAGACCCATCTGCTTCTGGAGGAACTCCATCGCCTCGACGGGCGTCATGTCCGAAAGGTACTTGCGCAGCACCCACGTGCGGTTCATCACGTCACGCGGCAGCAGCAGGTCTTCGCGGCGCGTACCCGAGGCAATGACATCGACGGCCGGGTAGACGCGCTTGTTGGCGAGCTTGCGGTCGAGCTGCAGCTCCATGTTGCCCGTACCCTTGAACTCCTCGAAGATCACCTCGTCCATCTTCGAGCCGGTGTCGATGAGCGCCGTGGCGATGATCGTCAGCGAGCCCTTCTCCTCCGTATTGCGGGCCGCACCGAAGAAACGCTTGGGCTTGTGCAGCGCATTGGCGTCCACACCGCCCGAGAGGACCTTGCCCGAGGCGGGCTGCACGGAGTTGTAGGCGCGCGCCAGACGGGTGATCGAGTCGAGGAAGATCACCACGTCGTGCCCGCACTCGACCATGCGCTTGGCCTTGTCGAGCACCATCTCGGCCACCTTGACGTGGCGCGAGGCCTGCTCGTCGAAGGTCGAGGCGACAACCTCGGCCTTGACGTTGCGCGCCATCTCGGTCACCTCCTCGGGGCGCTCGTCGATCAGCAGCACAATCATGTAGACCTCCGGATGGTTGTCCGCAATGGCGTTGGCGATCGCCTGCAACAGCATCGTCTTACCCGTCTTGGGCTGGGCGACAATCAGCGCACGCTGCCCCTTGCCGATGGGCGAAAAGAGGTCCACGATGCGCGTCGACATGTTGTTGTGGCCGTTACCCGTCAGGCAGAACTTCTCGCTCGGGAAGAGCGGCGTCATGTACTCGAACTGCACGCGGTCGCGGATGTACTCGGGCTTCAGGCCGTTGATCTCGTTGACGCGCACCAGCGGGAAGTACTTCTCACCCTCCTTCGGGGGGCGGATCGTGCCGTTGACCGTGTCGCCGGGCTTCAGGCCGAAGAGCTTGATCTGCGACGGCGAGACGTAGATGTCGTCGGGCGAATTGAGGTAGTTGTAGTCCGCCGAGCGGAGGAACCCGTAGCCGTCGGGCATCACCTCAAGAACCCCTTCGCCCTCGATCTCGCCGGCGAAGTCGTCCTTCGTGATGACCTCCTCGTCGAGGTGCTGCGCCTCGGTCGCCTCGCGGCGTTCATGCCGCTCGTGCCGCTCCGCACGGTCGCGGTGCGGGTGTTCCGGAGCCGGTTCACTCCCCTGCGGCGCCTCCTGCGGGGTCTCCGCGGCGGTCTCCGGCGCGGCGGCCTGCTGCGCCTTGGGCTTGCGGCCCCGACGCTTGGGCTCGGGACGGGCAGCCTCCTCCGGCGCCGCTTCGGATGGTTTCTCCGCGGCAGCCGCTTCTGCCGGCGCGGGTTCCGCAGCCGCACCGCCCGGCTCCGCAACCGGTGCCGCAGCCTCCGACTTGGGCAGCCGGGGACGGCGTCCCCGCGCGGCACGCACCGGGGCGGCCGGTGCGGCCGGTGCCGCCTCCGGCGTCGTCTCGACGGCGGCCGGAGCCCCGGACTGCGCCGAGGCGACAATCTTATCTATGAGTTCGCGCTTTTTCACCATCACGTTGTCTATGCCGAGCGTCTTGGCTATCTCACGCAGTTCGGCAAGGTTTTTCCCTTCGAGCGCTTTCAGATCTTGCATACGGACTATTTGTTTTCTTGAGATTTTCACAGCCGGACGGTCGCCCGGCCTTCAGGAATTTCGCTTGCAAAGATAGTGCATATTTTTGAATTTCAAAATAAAAAGTACGGACACCGGGGGTTCCGGACCACCCCGGCATGCGAAAATACCTACTTATGGGGATTGCCGCACGCCGTTTTTTCCCGACCTTTGTTCCGGAAACAATGGGAAAACGATTCAGCCATCGCATTGTTTGTATTGTTACTGTTTGTGTGTGGAAAACCTCCCCTTTTGCGGGAGGTTTTTTCGTGCGCCGCCGCCGGGTGTGGAATATTTCCACACGGGTGTGGATTATTTCTACATTCTTTTCGCTATCTTTGAGCCCGAAAATACCGCTATAACGCTGTCCGAAAGCAATTTGGCATTTTCACGGCAGTGTGGCCCGCGGATTGGTAACATGTATGGAAACCCTTGTAAACACCATTTCGATATGAACCTGGACAGACTCAAACCGGACCTGACGAAGCTGAACATGGCCGAACTGAAACGGACGGCCTCGCGCGTGAAGCACGTCCGCGTGCGGATGAACCGCAAAGGCTGGATCGCCCTGGCTGCCGGCGTGCTGATCGCGGCCGGCGTGCTCTATCTGATCTTCCGCCCGCGCCCGGCCGTGATCGAGCTTCCGGTCGTGGCCGTGGAGCCCGTGACGACCGAGGACGTGAACATCTACGGCGAATACGTCGGCCGCATTCGCGCCCAGCAATTCGTGGAGATCCGCGCCCGCGTGGAGGGATACCTCGAACGCATGCTCTTCGCCGAGGGTACCTATGTCAAGAAGGGCCAGACGCTCTTCATCATCGACCCCAAGCTCTACCGCGCCCGCGTGAACAAGGCCAAGGCGCAGCTCAACAAGGCCCGGGCCCAGGCCCAGAAGGCCGAGCGTGACCTGAACCGCATCCGCCCGCTCTACGAGCAGAGCGCCGCGAGCCAGCTCGACCTCGACAACGCCATCGCCTCCTACGAGAGCGCCGTGGCCGACGTCGTCGTGGGCGAGGCCGACCTCACGCAGGCCGAGATGACGCTCGGCTACACGAGCGTGATCTCGCCCATCGCGGGCTACATCTCCGAGCGCTACGCCGACATCGGCACGCTCGTGGGTCCGAGCGGCAAGTCGCTGCTGGCCACCGTCGTCAAGAGCGACACCGTGCGTGTCGACTTCAGCATGACGGCCCTCGACTACCTGCGCTCGAAGGCCCGCAACGTCAACCTCGGGCACAAGGACTCCACGCGCAAGTGGGATCCCTACATCACCGTGACGCTGGCCGACGGTTCGGAATACCCCATGCGGGGTCTGGTCGACTTCGCCGACCCGCAGGTCGACCCGCAGACGGGTACCTTCTCCGTGCGCGCCGAGATGGCCAATCCCGACCACATCCTGCTGCCGGGCCAGTTCACGAAGGTCAAGCTGCTGCTCGACGTGCGCGAGAACGCCATCGTCGTGCCGACGAAGGCGCTGGTCATCGAGAAGGGCGGTGCCTACATCTACGTGGTGCGCCCGGACAGCGTCGTCGAGAAGCGCTTTGTCGAGACGGGTCCCGAGCTGGGCAACAACACCGTCATCGAGCGCGGTCTCTCGTCGATCGAGCGCATCGTGGTGGAAGGTTATCACAAACTCTCGCACGGCATGAAGGTCGAGCCCGTCGCCACCGTCCGCGAAGAGGATAAAGTGCAGGAGGAGTAGCCCATGAAAGCCGATTTCTTCATCGACAGGCCCGTCTTCTCGACGGTGCTCTCGATCGTCATCGTCATCGTCGGCGCCATCGGCCTTGCGCTGCTGCCCGTCGACCAGTATCCGCAGATCGTGCCCCCGGTGGTCAAGATCTCGGCCTCGTATCCGGGTGCCGACGCGCAGACCGTGACGCAGGCCGTCGCCACGCCCATCGAGCAGGAGCTCAACGGCACACCCGGCATGATCTACATGGAGTCGTCGAGCTCCAACTCGGGCGGTTTCTCCGCCACGGTGACCTTCGACATCTCGACCGACCCCGACCTGGCGGCCGTCGACATCCAGAACCGCCTGAAGGAGGCCGAGGCGCGCCTGCCGGCCGAGGTCGTGCAGAACGGCATCTCGGTCGAGAAGCAGGCCTCGAGCAAGCTGCTGACCATCACGCTGCTCTCGAACGACCCGAAGTTCGACGAGATCTACCTGTCGAACTACGCCACGCTCAACGTGCTCGACATGCTGCGCCGCGTGCCGGGCGTGGGCCGCGTCTCGAACGTCGGCAGCCGCTACTACGCCATGCAGATATGGGTGCAGCCCGACAAGCTCGCCGACCTCGGACTGACGGTCAAGGACCTCCAGGCGGCACTCAAGGACCAGAACCGCGAGTCGGCCGCCGGCGTGCTCGGACAGGCCCCGATGGAGGGCGTCGACGTCACGACGCCCATCACGGCGCAGGGGCGTCTCTCGTCGGTGAGCGAATTCGAGGAGATCGTCATCCGTGCCAACCCCGACGGGTCGATCATCCGCCTGCGCGACGTGGCGAACATCTCGCTCGAGGCCCAGTCCTACAACACCGAGAGCGGCATCAACGCCGGCAACGCCGCCGTGCTGGACGTCTACATGCTGCCGGGCGCCAACGCCATCGAGGTGGCCTCGTCGATCAAGAGTACGATGGAGGAGCTGAGCCGCAACTTCCCGGAGGGCATCACCTACAACATCCCCTTCGACATGACGACCTACATCTCCGAGTCGATCCACCACGTCTACCGCACGCTCTTCGAGGCGCTGCTGCTGGTGATCCTGGTCGTCTTCCTCTCGCTGCAGAGCTGGCGCGCCACGATCATCCCGATCGTCGCCGTGCCCATCTCGCTCATCGGTACGTTCGGCGTCATGCTCATCTTCGGCTTCTCGCTCAACCTGCTGACGCTGCTGGGTCTGATCCTGGCCATCGGTATCGTCGTCGACGACGCCATCGTCGTCGTCGAGAACGTCGACCGCATCATGAACGAGGAGCACCTCTCGCCCTACGAGGCCACGAAGAAGGCCATGCGCAGCCTGAGCGGCGCGCTGATCGCCATGTCGCTCGTCCTCTGCGCCGTCTTCGTGCCCGTGAGCTTCCTGTCGGGCATCACCGGACAGCTCTACCGGCAGTTCACCATCACGATCGCCGTGTCGGTAGTCATCTCCACGATCGTGGCGCTGACCCTCTCGCCGGTGATGTGTTCGCTCTTCCTGCGTCCCGACGACGGACACAGGAAAAACCGCTTCTTCCGCCGCATCAACCTCGGGCTGGCCATCGGAAACAACTTCTACGGCCGCACGATCGCCCGGGCGCTGGCCAACTCGCGGCGCATGTTCGCCGCCTTCGGCATCGTGCTCGTCGGCATGTGGCTGATGAACCGCCTGCTGCCGCAGAGCTTCATGCCGCAGGAGGACCAGGGATACTTCACCGTGGAGCTGGAGCTGCCCGAAGGCGCGACGATCGAACGCACGCGCACGGTGACCAACCGCGCCATCGACTTCCTGATGGCGGACCCCGACGTGGAGTACGTGCTCAACGTCACGGGTTCGAGCCCCCGCGTGGGCACGAACCAGGCGCACAGCCAGCTGACGGTGATCCTCAAGCCGTGGAACGAACGCGAAACTGAGGACATTTCCGAGATCATGGGGCGCGTGCGGCACGAGCTGTCGCGCTACCCCGAGAGCAAGGTCTACCTCTCGACCCCGCCGGTGATTCCCGGTCTGGGACAGTCGGGCGGTTTCGAGATGGTGCTCGAGGCGCGCGGCAACACAACCTACACCGAGCTGCAGCAGGCCGTCGACACGCTCATGACGATCGCCTCGCAGCGGCCCGAACTGACCGGTCTGGCCTCGTCGATGCAGGGCGACATTCCGCAGCTCTACTTCGACGTCGACCGCGACAAGGCCCAGATGGTCGGGGTCTCGATGTCGGACATCTTCTCGACGATGAAGGCCTTCACGGGGTCGATCTACGTCAACGACTTCAACATGTTCAACCGCATCTACCGCGTTTACGTCCAGGCCGAGGCGCCCTACCGCGCCTACCGCGACAACCTGAACCTCTTCTTCGTGCGCGGCGACGACGGGGCGATGATCCCCATCACGGCCCTCGGCACGACCTACTACACGACGGGCCCCGGCACGATCAAGCGCTTCAACATGTTCAACTCGGCGACCATCTCGGGCGAGGCCGCGCACGGCTACAGCTCGGGGCAGGCGATGGACGAGCTCGAACAGATCGTCCGCCGGGAGCTGCCCGCCTCGGTGGGTGTCGAGTGGAGCGGCCTCTCGTACCAGGAGAAGCACGAGGGCGGACAGACCGGCACGGTGCTGGCGCTGGCCTTCCTCTTCGTCTTCCTCTTCCTCGCGGCGCAGTATGAGAGCTGGACCGTCCCCATTGCCGTGATCCTCTCGCTGCCCGTGGCCGGCATCGGTGCCTACCTCGGCATCTGGATCTGCGGTCTGGAGAACAACATCTACTTCCAGATCGGACTGGTGATGCTCGTGGGTCTGGTGGCCAAGAACGCCATCCTGATCGTGGAGTTCGCCAAGGAGGAGGTCGAAAAGGGCCGCGACGTCGTCACGGCGGCGATCACGGCGGCGCACCTGCGCTTCCGCCCCATCGTCATGACCTCGCTGGCCTTCATCCTGGGTCTGCTGCCGCTGGTTTTCGCCTCGGGTCCCGGCTCGGCGAGCCGCCAGGGCATCGGCACGGGCGTCTTCTTCGGCATGCTGGTGGCCATCACCGTGGGCATCGTCTTCGTGCCGTTCTTCTTCGTATGGATTTACCGCATCAAAGCCAAACTCAAACGATGAAACACATTCCGATCATAGTTGCGCTTCTTGCCGCCGTCGGGCTGAGCTCCTGCTCGGCCGTCAGGCACTGCAAGAGCCCCGAACTCAATCTGCCGGAGCAGGTCGTCCCGGGACGCAGCGACTCGCTGACGCTGGCCGACCTGGACTGGTGGGAGTTCTACGGCGACACAACGCTCTGCCGCATCATCGAGCGCACGCTCGAATACAACAAGGACCTGCTCTCGGCCGCCGCCCGCGTCGAGCGCATGCGGCAGCTCTACCGCATCGACAAGGCAAACCGCCTGCCGTCGGTCGGACTGCCCGTCTATGCCGAATACGAAACGAACGACTATTACGGCGGAAAGTCCGTGCGCGACCCTGAACTGGGCATCAAGGTCACGCTGGGCTGGGAGCTCGACATGTGGGGCAACCTGCGCTGGGCCAAGCGGCAGGGCGGAGCCGAATACCTCGCCTCGGTCGAGGCGGAGCGTGCCATGCGCATGACGCTCGTTGCGGAGGTCGCCGCGGCCTACTTCCGGCTCGTGGCGCTCGACAACGAACTCTCGATCGTGCGGCGCACGCTCATCACGCGCGGCGAGGGGGTCTACCAGGCCCGCCTGCGCTTCGAGGGCGGTCTCACCTCCGAGACGGTCTTCCAGCAGGCGAAGGTGGAGTACGCCACGACGGCGTCGCTCATCCCGGAGCTTGAACGCAGCATCGAGACGACCGAAAACGGCATCTCGCTGCTCATGGGCGAATATCCCGACTGGCGCGTAAAGCGGGCCAAGATGGACATAGAAGCCAAAATGAGGGACAGTATTCCAATAGGCATTCCGTCGGAACTGCTGCAACGGCGCCCCGACGTGCGCGCGGCGGAGCAGCAACTGCGTGCGGCGATGGCCGCCGTCGGTGTGGCCTACGCCGACCGCTTCCCGCGGCTGACCTTCCGGCTCGAGGGCGGCGTGGAGAACAACTCCGTAAGCGAGATTTTCCGCTCACCCTTCTCCTACGTCATCGGCTCGCTCGCTTCGCCCGTCTTCGGCTTCGGCCGCAAGAAGGCCAAGTACCGCGCGGCACTGGCCGCCTACGACGAAGCGCGGCTGGCCTATGAAAAGAAGGTGCTCGAGGTCTTCCGCGAGGCGAACGACGCCGTCGTCACCTACCGCAAGGCCCGCGAAACGGCGGCACTGAAGGTGGCCCTGCGCGATGCGGCGCTCAAATATGTCGAGCTGGCGCAGGTGCAGTACCGTGGCGGCAGCATCAACTACATCGACGTGCTGGACGCCCAGCGCCGCTACTTCGACGCCCAGATCGGCCTGAGCAACGCCGTGCGCGACGAGCACCTCGCGCTCGTGCAGCTCTACAAGTCGCTCGGCGGCGGCTGGCAGACCGGCGAATAAGCCCGGCAACCCCTCCCCCGGGACATACGAAGCCCTCGCCTTGCGGCGGGGGCTTCGTTTTGACGGGAGAAATTTCACCGGACAGGCTCTTTTTTCGGTGCGGGAAAACGATTTTTTCTTATATTTGCACAACGTTAAACAAGAGGGGTGCCTTGGGAAACGGGGGCGACGATACCGGAGGGTATCGCTCGGCAACCGGAACTCTCCGCGAAAAGGCTGAGATCAGACCCTATGAACTTGATGCGGTCCGTACCGCCGAAAGGACTTGTTCATAGACCGTAATTTCTCACGGGCATCTCTGTAAATTACGGTATCTGCATGGAAGTATTCGTCAATCGCAAACCGGTCGAGGTCGAGGGACCGATGACGCTGGCCGGGCTGCTCGCCCGCGAGGGCATCCCCGCCGAAGGGGTCGCCGTCGCGGTGAACAACCGCGTCGTGCCGCGCGCCGAGTGGGCCGCCACACAGCTCGAGGAGCAGATGAAGATCACCGTCATCCGGGCCGTCTGCGGAGGATGATGCGTATTCTGGTCATCACCGACGTGCCCTTCACGGCAACGGAACCCGCGGCGATCCGGCAGCTGCTGGACGAGGGCGTCGAGCGCGTGCACCTGCGCAAGCCCGACGCTTCGGAGGAGGCGCTGCGGCGGCTCATCGAGGCGCTGCCCGCGGAGTGCTATCCGCGGCTGACGCTGCAGGACCGCCTGCCGCTGGCCGTGGAGTACGGCCTCGGGGGCGTGCATCTCAACCGCCGCAATGCGGCCGTACCCGCGGGATTCCGGGGGCTGGTGAGCCGCTCATGCCACACGCTCGACGAGATCGCCGCCCATCCCGCGTGCGACTACCTCTTTCTGAGCCCGCTCTTCGACAGCATCTCGAAGAGCGGCTACCGCGCCGCCTTCACCGACGGGGAGCTGCGCGACGCGGCGGCCCGCGGCCTGCTCGGCGAGCGGGTCGTGGCACTCGGAGGCATCCGACCCGAGCTGCTGCCCCGTGTCCGGGAGCTGGGCTTCGGCGGCGCTGCGCTGCTGGGCGCCGTCTGGCGCGACGCCTCCCCCGCCGCCCTGCACCGCACGATGGAGCACATCCGCCGATTCAACATATAAAAGACAGAAACCATGCTGCAATTCATCACACACCATACGGACCGTTACGACGAAATCACGGGCACGCGCGCCGTGCTCGAGGGAGGCTGCCGCTGGGTTCAGCTCCGCATGAAGGATGCCCCGGACGAGGAGGTGACAGCCGTCGGCCGCGAAGTCGGGGCGCTGTGCCGCCGCTTCGGGGCGACGTTCCTGCTGGACGACCGCGTCCATCTGGTCGACGGGCTCGGCGCCGACGGCGTACACCTCGGCAAGAACGACATGCCGGTCGCCGAGGCGCGGCGCCTGCTGGGCCCCGGGCGGCTGATCGGCGCCACGGCCAACACCTTCGCCGACATCGAGCGCGCCGCACGCGCCGGTGCCGACTACATCGGGCTGGGGCCCTTCCGCTTCACGCAGACCAAGCGCAACCTGAGCCCGATCCTCGGGCTGGAGGGCTACCGCGACATCCTCGCGCACTGCCGCGCGGCGGGCATCGACCTGCCGGTCGTGGCCATCGGCGGCATCACGGCCGCGGACGTGGAGGCGATCCTTGCCACGGGTGTCACGGGCATCGCCCTCTCGGGCGCGCTGCTCGGCGCAGCCTCCCCCGCGGAGGAGACACGACGAATCATGACAATCCTAAATCAGCATAAACAATGAACGATTTGATTATCGGCGGACGGACCTTCCGTTCGCGCCTCTTCGTAGGCACGGGAAAATTCAGTTCCAACGACCTGATGGCCGAGGCAATCGCCGCCTCGGGCACCGAGATGGTTACCCTGGCGATGAAACGGGTCGACATGGAGAATCCCGAGGACGACATGCTCATGCATGTGCGGCGCCCGGAGATTCAGCTGCTGCCCAATACGTCGGGCGTGCGCGACGCCGAGGAGGCCGTGCTCGCGGCCCAGCTCGCCCGCGAGGCCTTCGGCACGAACTTCATCAAGCTGGAGATACACCCCGACCCGAAATACCTGCTGCCGGACCCGGTCGAGACGCTCAAGGCCACGGAGCAGTTAGTCAAGATGGGCTTCGTCGTGCTGCCCTACGTGCAGGCCGACCCGGTGCTCTGCAAGCGGCTGGAGGAGGCCGGTGCCGCCACGGTCATGCCGCTGGCCGCACCCATCGGCACGAACAAGGGGCTCGTGACGCGCGAGATGCTCGAGATCATCATCGAGCAGAGCCGCGTGCCGGTGGTTGTCGACGCCGGGCTGGGCGCCCCGTCGCACGCCGCGGCCGCCATGGAGCTGGGCGCCGACGCCGTGCTGGTCAATACGGCCATCGCCGTGGCGGGTGACCCCGTGCGCATGGCCCGCGCCTTCGCGCAGGCCGTCGTCGCCGGGCGCGAAGCCTACGAAGCCGGACTCGGGGCGCAGGCCCGCAGCGCCGAGGCCAGCAGCCCCCTCACCTCGTTCCTCGACTAAACCGCACGCACCATGTTTTCCGAGGAATTAGCCAAATACGACTGGGAGGAGACCACGGTGCGGATCCTCTCGAAGCGGGCCGCCGACGTCGAAACGGCGCTCGGCAAGGAGCACTTGACGCTCGATGACTTCATGGCGCTCGTCTCGCCCGCCGCGGCGCCCTACCTGGAGCCGATGGCGCGTCTGAGCCGCCGCTACACGCAGGAGCGCTTCGGCAAGACGATCTCGATGTACATCCCGATGTACATCACCAACTCCTGCACCAACTCGTGCGTCTACTGCGGCTTCAACCGCCACAACGCCATTCCGCGCGTGATCCTCACGATGGAGCAGATCGAGGCCGAGTGCCGCGCGATCCGCGCGCTGGGGCCGTTCGAGAACCTGCTGCTCGTCACGGGCGAGAATCCCCGCGCCGCGGGTGTCGACTACATCGAAGAGGCGCTGCACGTCTGCCGCCCGTGGTTCAACAACCTGACGATCGAGGTGATGCCCCTCGCGGCCGAGGAGTACGAGCGGCTGACCCACTCGGGGCTCAACGGCGTGGTCTGCTTCCAGGAGACCTACAACCGCAAGAACTACAACATCTACCACCCGGCCGGCATGAAGTCGAAGTTCGAGTGGCGCGTCAACGGCTTCGACCGCATGGGACAGGCCGGCGTGCACAAGATCGGCATGGGCGTGCTGATCGGCCTCGAGGAGTGGCGCACGGACGTCACGATGATGGCCCTGCACCTGCAATACCTGCGCAAGCACTACTGGAAGACGCGCTACAGCGTCAACTTCCCGCGCATGCGCCCCTCGGAGGGGCACTTCCAGCCCAACGTCGTGATGAGCGACCGCGAGCTCGCGCAGCTGACCTTCGCCTTCCGCATCTTCGACCACGACGTCGACATCTCCTTCTCGACACGCGAGCGGCCCGATTTCCGCAACCACATCGCCACGCTGGGCGCCACGTCGATGAGCGCCGGGTCGAAGACCGACCCGGGAGGCTACTGCACCTATCCGCAGTCGCTCGAGCAGTTCGTCGTGAGCGACGAGCGCACCCCGGCGGAGGTCGAGGCGGCCATCCGCTGCGAGGGCTACGAAGTCGTATGGAAGGACTGGGACAAGGTCTTCGACTGATGGAAGCACAGCGCTACACGCGGCAGACGATGCTGCCGGAGATCGGCGAGCGGGGGCAGCGGCGCCTGGCCGAGGCCTCGGCGCTCGTCGTGGGGCTCGGGGGGCTCGGCTCGCCCGTGGCGCTCTACCTCGCGGCGGCCGGTGTCGGGCGCCTCGGGCTGGCCGATGCCGATGTCGTCTCGCTGAGCAACCTTCAGCGGCAGGTGCTCTACACCGCGCGGCAGGTCGGCGAGCCGAAGACGCGGGCGGCCCGCGAGCGGCTCGCAGCACTCTCGCCACATACGCGCTTCGACCTTTACGACGAGGGGCTCACGGCAGAGAACGCGCAGCGGATCGTCGCGGAGTATGACCTTGTGGTCGACTGCTGCGACAACTACCCCACGCGCTACCTGCTGGACGACGTCTGCGCGGCGTGCGGCAAGCCGTGGGTCTACGGTTCGATCGGCGCCTTCGAGGGACAGGTGTCGCTCTTCAACGGGCCCCGTCACCGCCGCTATGCGGAGCTCTACCCCGACCGCGAGGCGCTCTGCCGACGGCCCCGCCGCACCGAAGGGGTGCTGGGCACGGTGCCCGGCGTCGTCGGCACGCTTCAGGCCACGGAGGCCCTCAAGGCACTCGCCGGTTTCGGCGAGCCGCTCGACGGGCGGCTCCTGGTCATCGACCTGAAAACTATGCAAACCCAAACAATAGCATTTTAAGACCATGGGAAAAGGATTCGACCAGTACGCATCGGCTTACGATGCGTGGTTTCTCAACAACCGCAACGTCCTCTATTCGGAGGTCAACCTTGTGGCTTCGACGCTGCGCGACGCCGGACGCATCCTCTCGGTGGGCTGCGGCAGCGGCCTCTTCGAGAAGATTCTCCGCGAAGAGTACGGCATCGACATCCGCGACGGCATCGAGCCGTCGACGGGCATGGCCGAAATCGCCCGCAAGCGGGGCATGCACGTGACGATCGCAACGGCCGAGGAGGCCGACTTCGGCCGCGGCACCTACGACACGCTGCTCTTCAACGGCACGCCGAGCTACATCGGCGACCTCGAGGGCGTCGTCCGCAAGGCCTACGAGGCACTGCCCGAAGGCGGGCGGATCATCCTGATCGACGTGCCGAAGGAGAGCTCCTACGGCATCCTCTACAACCTGGCCAAGGCGCTCGGGACGTGGGACCACCCGCTGCTTGCGGGGTGCTACCCGCCCGATCCCTACCCCATCGAGTTCGTCGACGTGGCCGTCTGGCGCACGACGGCCGAGAAGGTGGCGCTGCTGGAGGCGGCGGGCTTCGGCGAGCTGAACTTCGCACAGACGCTCACCCGTCACCCGCTCTGCTCGAACGAGACCGAAGAGCAGCCCGTAGAGGGCTACGACCGGGGCGACTACGTGGCCGTCGTGGCCCGCAAACCCGTCCGGTCATGAGCCGCTGGAGCGACAGCGCCTGGGAGGCGGCGCGCCCGGTCTACGAGAAGATCCTCGAACACCCGTTCGTCCGCGCGCTGGCCGACGGAACGCTCTCCGCGGAGCGTTTCCGCTTCTACCTGCGGCAGGACGCCCTCTATCTGGACGGCTATGCCCGCCGCCTGGCACACATCGCCGCACGCCTCGAGCGCAAGGAGCACACCGAAGCCTTTCTGCGCTTCGCGGCGGACGGCATTGCTGTCGAGCGGGCGCTGCACGAACAGTTCCTCGGGGGCGAACACCCCGCCCCGGAAGAGATCAGCCCCGCGTGCCTGCTCTACACCTCGGTGCTGGAGAGCCAGACCACGGCGCCCGTCGAGGTCGAGGCCGCGGCCGTGCTGCCCTGCTTCGTGGTTTACCAGCGCGTAGGTGAGGCGATCCATGCGCAGCAGCAGGGAACGGAGAATCCCTACCGGCAATGGATCGAGACCTATGCCGACCCGGCCTTCGCCGCCTCGACGGCCGAGGCCACGGCCATCTGCGACGCGCTGGCCGACGCGGCGGGCGACGCAACACGCCGCCGCATGACCGACATTTTCGTGCGCTGCACCCGCATGGAGTGGCTCTTCTGGGAGAGCGCATGGCAACTCGAAACATGGAAGATATGAGCAACGCGAAGAGAACCTACAAACGCGCCCTGACCATCGCCGGCAGCGACCCGAGCGGCGGCGCGGGCATCCAGGCCGACCTGAAGACCTTTTCGGCCTGCGGGTGCTTCGGCACCTCGGCCATTGTCGCCGTCGTCGACGAGAACACCGTGGGGGTCACGGGCGTGCATCCCGTCCCGGTGGAGTTCGTCGTGGGACAGATCCGCTCGGTGCTGGACGATATCGGTGCCGACGCCATCAAAATCGGCATGCTCCACTCCTCAGAGCTCATCCGCGCCGTGAAAGAGACCCTCGCCCACTATGCGATCCGCAACATCGTGCTCGACCCGGTGATGGTGGCCACGTCGGGCGACGCCCTGCTGCAGCGCGACGCCGTAGCGACACTGCGCGACGAGCTGATCCCCTGCGCGCGGGTCATCACGCCCAACATTCCCGAAGCGGAATTGCTGCTCGGCGAGCGCCTCACGCGGCAGGAGGAGCTGCCCGACGCCGCGCGGCGCCTCTCGTGCGGCGGGCGGGTCTCGGTGCTGCTCAAGGCCGGGCACCTGCAGGACGACGTGTTGACCGACATCTTCTACAACGCCGAGACGGACCGCATCCTGTCGCTGCGCTCGCCGCGCGTCGAGACGGTCAACACCCACGGCACGGGCTGCACCCTCTCGTCGGCCTTCGCGGCCTTCCTGGCCCGCGGATTCGAGCTCGACGAGGCGGCCGCACGCGCCAAGGAGTACATCGCCGCGGCGATCGCCGCCGGTGCCCGCTACGAGATCGGCCACGGCCACGGGCCCGTGCACCACTTCTTCAACTTCTGGGAGTAACCCCCGGAAGCAGCACCGGCAAAGGCAACGCCCGGGAGAGTTGGACCTCTCCCGGGCGTTTTCGGTTGCAGTGCCCGCCGCATTCCTTGCCGAAACGGGCACAAACGGGCCATGACGCATCATCACCGGCATGCCGACACCGGCGTTCTGCGTGCGTCGTCAGCGTGTGCGACCGGCAGCAGCCAGCTCTGCCCTGTCCGAGCGGTCGGCCATGTCTTGCATTCCAGAAGACGGGATGGCACCGCCGTCGGACGGCTCAGAAAAGGGCCTTCCTTCCGACAATCCGCTTCAGGCTGTCGACCGTAAGCGCCGGATCGTAGACGACCTGCGCGCCCGAGGTCTCCTCCAGCAGCCGGACATACTCCGCCATCGGGCAGGTGCCGATCGCCTCGCGCAGCGAATCGAGCTGCTCCGGATGCTCGACGGGCCAGACATAGATAACGGTCTCGCCGCCGACGTTCGTTTGATACGACTGCGTGCCGTAGCGCTGCGGCCGCTCTTCATACATGGCCACCCGGTCCTCGAGTGTCGCCAGCTTGTACGCCGAAATCACGCCCCGGCCGGCCGCCTCGCGCAGCAGCGGCAGGTACCTCTTCTGCTCCTTGAGCGGAGCGTGGTCGATGATGAGCCAGACGGCATCGTAGGATTCCGCCGCCAGCCCCTCGGGCAGGCCGTCGCGCAGGAGCGAGGCGACGAGCCGCATGTTCTCGCGGTCGATGCGCTCCATCTCGGCACCGGCCGCCACGAGCGAATCGACGAGCGTGGCCGAATACTCCCCGTCGTTGACCCGGCGGTTCATCTCCAGAAGCTGCATGCGCACCTGCTGGTCGCGTGCGGCCGCCTCGCGCAAGAGCGAATCGGGATTCTGCGCCCGGCCCGGAAGCGGGAGTGCCAGCAGGCCCAGAAACAGGGAAAGTGTGCAAAACAGGTCTTTCATCTTCATGGGGAATTGGTCGTTACATCAGTAAAGTTACGATTTTTTTGAAAAATCCGGCCTGCGTCCGCGCTTTTTTTGAACGGCAGGCACACGCTCACCTCCAAACGGCGGCGCAGCGGAAATTTCACCCGAGGTTCCGAAAAAATGCCGGATTTCGGAACGCAGACCTTAAAAATTTCACCCGAAAGTTGCCGTAATATTAATTTTTTGTATCTTTAAGCGTGATTTTGCTTACAAACAAACAGCAAATCGAACCTAAAACTTCATAAGAGTTATGACAACCAACCTGAACCCCGATCCGCTGGTGCGCTTTCTCGGAAAGCCCCGGGCCGAATTCACCCGCGCGGACATCGTCCGCTACATCCGGGAGAACGGGATCGAAATGGTCAACCTCCGCTACCCCGGTGCCGACGGACGGTTGAAAACCCTGAACTTCATCATCAACGACGAGGAGTATCTCGAGAGCATCCTCACCTGTGGCGAGCGCGTCGACGGGTCGAGCCTCTTCCCCTACATCGAAGCCGGGGCGAGCGATCTCTACGTCGTGCCGCGTTACCGCACGGCCTTCCGCAACCCCTTCAGCGAAATTCCGGCCGTGGACCTGCTCTGCAGCTACTACACGAAGGACGGCACGCCGCTGGACATGGCCCCCGAGCAGACGCTGCGCCGCGCCCACGAGGAGCTGCGCCGCGCAACGGGGCTCGACTTCCACGTCATGGGTGAGCTGGAGTTCTACGTCGTGAGCCCCCTGCAGGGACTCTTCCTCGCCGACGACCAGAAGGGCTACCACGAATCGACCCCCTTCAACAAGGGAGCCGCCTTCCGCACGCTGGCCATGAAGTACATCGCCGAGGCGGGCGGACTGATCAAATACGGACACTCCGAGGTGGGCAACTTCACGCAGGGTGACCGGATGTACGAGCAGAACGAGATCGAGTTCCTGCCCACCGACCTGGAGGATGCCGCCGATCAGCTGATGGTCGCCAAGTGGATCATCCGCACGCTGGCCTGGCAGCAGGGCGTCGACGTGACCTTCGCCCCGAAGATCACCGTCGGCAAGGCCGGCAGCGGGCTGCACATCCACACGCGCCTGATGCGGCAGGGCCGCAACGCCATGGTCACCGACGACGGCGCGCTCTCGGACAATGCGCTGAAGGCCATTGCCGGGTACCTTTCGCTGGCCCCGTCGCTCACGGCCTTCGGCAATACGAACCCCACCTCCTACTTCCGCCTCGTGCCGCACCAGGAGGCCCCGACGAACATCTGCTGGGGCGACCGCAACCGCTCGGTGCTCGTGCGCGTGCCGCTGGGCTGGAGCGCCGGCGCCAACCGCATGGCCTGCGACGCCAACCCGCTCGAGAGTCCCTCGTCGCTGGACGTGAACCTCAAGCAGACGGTCGAATTCCGCTGTCCGGACGGCTCGGCGGACATCTACCTGCTGCTGGCCGGACTGGCCGTGGCCGCCCGTCACGGATTCGAGATGGAGAACGGGCTGCAATACGCCCGCGACCGCTACGTCGACGTCAACATCTTCGACGAGAAGCACAAGGAGGTGCTCGCACGCCTGAGCCAGCTGCCCGCCTCGTGCGAGGAGTCGGCCCGGCGGCTCGAGGAGCAGCGGGCGATCTACGAGCGGCACGGTGTCTTCGCCCCGCGCCTGATCGACGGCCTCGTCGCACGCCTTGAGGCCTTCCGCGACGCCGACCTGCGCCGCGAACTGCAACACGACAAGGAGCGGGTCGCCAAGCTGGTCAAGCGCTTCTTCTATTGCGGATAACGGCCGCCGAGGCGAGCCCCGACACGCACACAGCCCCGCATGTCCTGCATGCGGGGCTGCTTCGTTTTGCCGTCCACCCCCGGGAAGAGGGTTTGCCGTCCGTTCCGCCGGAAGAGGGTCATGCACCGGGCGGGGGCGGAGGCGGCAGGAGCTCGCCGCCGGGATGCGGCGGAGGCACCTCGGGACCGTGTCCGTGCCGGGGCGGTTTGTCATGCCGCTTCGGGGGCCGCGGCCGCTCCCTGTCGCGGGGCGGTCCGGGCCGATGATGCGCCGGCGGGGCCACGGGAGCAGGCCTCGGAGGCCGGACGGCACACGAGGCGGTCAACAGTCCCGACAGCACGATGCCAAGATACAACAGCAGTTTTCGGATCTTCATGGCAGGTGATTTTAGAGGTTTGGCGTAATAAATATACGAAATTCTCCTGCAAAATCCATGCACACGGGAATCCCGCCCCGGCACGCGCCGACGGCTCGCCGCATGGTCCGCCTGCGGCACAAATGCGCCGAAAAGGTTTATGAAACGAAATAACGACCGTTTTATTTCACTACAATCCGCACGTTATTTCGAGACAAAACCCTACACACGGGACATATCGAAACAAAATGAAATGAAATTTGTTTCGTTTTAATTTGTTTTCATGAAATAAACCGCTATATTTGCAGTACATTAACCGACCAACCTATGGAGAAGACGTATGATGTCATCATCATCGGCGGCGGGGCGACCGGAGCGGGCATTGCACGTGACTGCTCGCTGCGGGGCGTCCGTTCGCTGCTGCTGGAGCGCTCCGACATCTCGACCGGAGCGACCGGACGCAACCACGGACTGCTGCACAGCGGAGCCCGCTATGCCGTGACGGACCACGAATCGGCCGTGGAGTGTATCCGGGAAAACATGATTCTGCGCAAAATCGCGGCTCACTGCGTGGAGGAGACCGACGGACTGTTCATCTCGCTGCCCGAAGACGGGCTGGAGTATCAGTCCGTTTTTGTTGAGGCCTGCCGCAAGGCCGGCATCCGGGCCGACATCATCGACCCGGCCGAGGCGCGGAGGCTCGAGCCGTCGGTCAACCCGGCGCTCGTCGGAGCCGTGCGCGTGCCGGACGGTGCCGTCGATCCGTTCCGTCTCACCTCGTCGAACATCCTTGACGCCAAGGCCCACGGAGCTGAAATCCGCACCTACACCGAAGTACGCGAGCTCCTGCGCGAGCAGGACCGCATCGTCGGCGTCAGGGCCTACGACCACCGCGCACACTGCGAAGTGACGTTCCGCGCGCAGGTGGTCATCAACGCCGGCGGCATCTGGGGACACGGCATCGCCGCCAAGGCGGGCATCACGGTGAACATGCTCCCGGCGAAGGGGGCCCTGCTCATCTTCGGCCACCGCGTGAACAACATGGTGCTCAACCGCTGCCGCAAGCCCGCCGACGCCGACATCCTGGTGCCGGGCGACACGATCTCGCTCATCGGCACCACGTCGAGCAAGATACCCTACGACCAGATCGACAACATGATCATCACCCCCGACGAGGTGGACATCCTGCTGCGCGAAGGCGAGAAGCTCGCCCCGCAGCTGGCCCAGACGCGCATCCTGCGCGCCTATGCGGGCGTGCGGCCCCTCGTGGCCTCGGACGACGACCCGAGCGGCCGCACCGTGAGCCGCGGCATCGTGCTGCTCGACCACGCGAAGCGCGACGGCCTGGAGGGCTTCATCACCATCACGGGCGGCAAGCTGATGACCTACCGTCTGATGGCCGAGTGGGCCACAGACCTCGTCTGCAAGAAACTCGGCATCGACGCCGTGTGCCGCACGGCCGAAATCCCGCTGCCCGGCTCGACCGAAAGCCGCGAGGAGGTCGACCGCAAGCTGCGCAACAAGCCCCTCGCCCAGCGCCGCTCGACGATCGCGCGCCACGGCGCCCTCGCCACGAAGATCGGCGACGGAGACTCGATCCGCAACAGCCTGGTCTGCGAATGCGAGGAGGTCTCGATCGGCGAGGTGGAGTATGCGCTGGAGAACCTCTCGGTGAACAACCTGGTCGACCTGCGCCGCCGCACGCGCATCGGCATGGGCACGTGTCAGGGCGAGCTGTGCGCCTGCCGCGCCGCAGGCATCATGGGGCGCCGCGACCTGATCTGCGCCCGCCGCGCGAAGGCCGATCTGGTGCACTTCCTCAACGAACGCTGGAAAGGCATGGAGCCCATCGCCTGGGGCGACACGCTGCGTGAAAGCGAATACACGACGTGGGTCTACGAAAGCGTATGCGGATTGACGGACGAAACGGAAAAAACAGCTGCAAAATGAGATTCGATACTGTAATCATCGGAGGAGGACTCTCCGGCATGACGTGCGGCATCCGCCTGGCCGAAGCCGGACAGAAGTGCGCCATCGTCTCGCAGGGACAGAGCGCCCTGCACTTTTCATCGGGATCGTTCGACCTGCTCGGCCGTCTGCCCGACGGGCAGGCAGTCACTGACCCGCTGGCGGGTATCGCCGCGCTCGAAGAGAGCGACCCGCAACACCCCTACGCGCTGATCGGCGCGGCGGCCTGCGCCGCCTACGCCGCCGAAGCGCCCGAACTGCTGCGCCGGGCCGGCATCCGCGTCGCGGGCGACTGCCGCCGCAACCACTGGCGCATCACCCCCATGGGCAAGGCCAAGGCCACGTGGCTGACCATCGACGGCTACCTCACGGCCCCGGAACCGGGCAAGCTGCCCTTCCGCAAGGTCTGCATCGTCAACGTGGAGGGCTTTCTGGACTTCTACCCCGAATTCATCGCCGAGGAGTTCAGCCACTACGGCATCGAATGCCGCTTCGGCACGATCAACCTGCCCGATCTGGAGCAGATCCGCCGGAACCCGAGCGAGATGCGCTCGGCCAACGTAGCCCGCGTCTTCGACCACGACCGGAACCTCAAGGCGCTCGCGACCCGCATCGGCGAGGTGGTCGGCGACTGCGAGGCGGTGATCCTGCCCGCCATCATCGGCATCACGCGCAACGACTCGCTCGAGGTGCTGCGCCGCCATGTGGCGCAACCGATCTACCTGCTGCCGACGCTCCCGCCGTCGATTCCCGGCATCCGGGCCCAGCAGGCGCTCCAGCACCGTTTCCGCGCCCTCGGCGGCGAATACTTCCTCGGCGACTCAGTCCTCCGGGCCGACTTCGACGGGCCGAGCGTCAAGCGGATCTACACGGCCAACCACGGCGACATCCCCTTCGAGGCCGACCACTTCGTCCTGGCCTCGGGCAGCTTCTTCAGCCGCGGCCTCGTCGCCACGCCCGACCGGATTCTCGAACCCGTCTTCGGCGTCGACACGCAGTACGTGCCAGACCGCGCGGAGTGGTACACGCTGCGTTTCTTCGACCGGCAGAACTACCAGGCCTTCGGCGTGCGCACCGACCGCACGCTGCACGCGCTGCGGCAGGGCGCCGTCATCGAAAACCTCTATTGCGCGGGGGCAGGCCTCGCCGGATTCCATCCCGTACAGGACGGATGCGGCGCCGGCGTCTCGCTCCTCTCGGCTCTCAGTGTTGCGGACAGGATATTAAACGACAAACAGTCATGAACATACAGCAGAACAGCGTCAGCGAAAACAACTTCGAGCAGTGCATCAAGTGCACGATCTGCACGGTCTACTGCCCCGTGGCGGCCGCAAACCCGGACTATCCGGGGCCGAAGCAGGCGGGACCCGACGGCGAGCGTCTGCGGCTCAAGCAACCGGACTTCTACGACAACGCCCTGAAATACTGCATGAACTGCAAGCGCTGCGAGGTGGCCTGCCCCTCGAACGTGCGCATCGGCGACATCATCCAGGCCGCCCGCATCAAGTACGGGCCGCAGCGCAACACCTCGCTGCGGAACTTCGTGCTGTCGAACACCGACCTGGTGGGTTCGCTCGCCACACCGTTCGCCCCGATCGTCAACTCGGCCGTGGCGCTCAAACCCGTGCGCTACGTGATGGACAAGGTGATGGCGATCGACCACCGGCGCGTCTTCCCCAAATACGCCCACGGGACCTTCACCTCGTGGTACCGCAAGCATGCGGCCGCCGCGCAAGCCGCCTACGCGAAGCAGGTGGCCTACTTCCACGGTTGCTACGTCAACTACAACAACCCGCAGCTGGGCAAGGACCTGATCCGCATCATGAACGCCCTGGGCTACGGCGTGCAGCTGCTCGACAAGGAGAAGTGCTGCGGCGTGGCACTCATCTCCAACGGACTCTACAAGCAGGCGCGGCGCCAGGCCGAGACGAACCTCGCGTCGATCCGCCGGGCCGTGAGCGACCGCGGGCTGACGGTGCTGGCCACCTCGTCGACCTGCACGTTCACGCTGCGCGACGAGTATCCGCACCTGCTCGAAATGAAGAACGACGACGTGCGCGACCGCGTCGAGCTGGCCACGCGCTACCTCTACCGGCTCATCACGGAGCAGGGCGCACGGCTCCGCTTCCGCGAGGACGCCGCCCCGCTGCGCGTCGCCTACCACACGCCCTGCCACATGGAGAAGATGGGCTGGGCCTACTACTCGATCGAACTGCTGCGGATGATCCCGGGCGTGGAGGTCACCGTGCTCGACTCGCAGTGCTGCGGCATCGCCGGCACCTACGGATTCAAGAAGGAGAACTACGCCACGTCGCAGGCCGTGGGCGAAGGGCTCTTCCGGCAGATCGAAGCCTCGGGCGCCGATCTGGTGGCCACGGACTGCGAGACCTGCAAGTGGCAGATCGAGATGTCGACGAGCAAACAGTGCGAGCATCCGCTGACGATCCTCGCCTCGCGCCTGGCATAACTGAACCCCAAAATAACTCAACAACCTATAACCTACTTGTATCATGAAACAGTACATTCTCGCGCTTGACCAGGGAACGAGCAGCTCCCGCGCGATCGTCTTCGACGAAAAGGGCACGACGTGCGCCGTGGCACAGAAGGAGTTCCGTCAAATCTTCCCCAAATCGGGCTGGGTCGAGCATGACCCTCACGAGATCTGGTCGTCGCAGGCCTCGGTCATCGCCGAGGCGATCACGACGCTGGACATCAACGGACTGAATATCGCCGGCATCGGCATCACGAACCAGCGCGAAACGACCATCGTCTGGGATTCGGAGACCGAAGAGCCGATCTACAACGCCATCGTATGGCAGGACCGCCGCACGTCGGACTACTGCGACGAGCTGAAGAAGCAGGGCGTGACGGACATGATCCGCCAGAAGACCGGTCTGATCATCGACGCCTACTTCAGCGCCACGAAGATCAAGTGGATCCTGGACAACGTGCCCGGCGCCCGCAAGCGCGCCGAGAAGGGCAAGCTGCTCTTCGGTACGGTCGACACGTGGCTCATCTGGCGCCTGACGCGCGGCGAGGTGCACGTGACGGACGTCAGCAACGCCTCGCGCACGATGCTCTTCAACATCAACACGCTCGAATGGGATCAGGAACTGCTCGATCTGTTCGGCATTCCGCGTTCGATGATGCCCGAGGTCAAGTCCTCGAGCGAGGTGTACGGACACACCAAGACGACGATCTTCGCCCACAAGGTTCCCATCTCGGGCATCGCCGGCGACCAGCAGGCTGCCCTCTTCGGACAGATGTGCACCGAGCCGGGCATGGTCAAGAACACCTACGGCACGGGCTGCTTCCTGCTGATGAACAGCGGCGAGAAACCCATCCTCTCGAAGAACAACCTCATCACGACCATCGCCTGGAAGATCGGCGACAAGGTCAACTACGCCCTCGAGGGCAGCATCTTCGTCGGCGGGTCGGTCGTACAGTGGCTGCGCGACGGGCTGCACGTCATCAACTCCTCGTCGGAGGTCGAGGCGCTGGCCTCACAGGTGCCCGACACGGGCGGCGTCTACTTCGTCCCGGCACTGACGGGTCTGGGCGCCCCCTGGTGGGACCAGTACGCGCGCGGTACGATCATCGGCATCAGCCGCGGCACCACGACGGCCCACATCGCCCGTGCGGCACTCGAAGGCATCGCCTACCAGACGCTGGATATCACGGCCGCCATGTCGCTCGACGCCGGCATCCCGCTCAAGGAGCTGAAGGTCGACGGCGGTGCCTCGCGCAACAACCTGCTCATGCAGTTCCAGGCCGACATCCTCGGCACGCGCGTCATCCGCCCGAAGGTGGTCGAGACCACGGCCATGGGTGCCGCCTACCTCGCGGGTCTGGCCGTCGGATACTGGTCGAGCATCGACGAAATCCGCAAGCAGTGGCAGATCGACCGCGTCTTCGAGCCCTCGTGGGAGGAGGAGAAGGTTCTCCAGGCCAAGGAGGGCTGGCGCGACGCCGTGAAGCGCACGCTGAGCGACTACACCAAGCAATGAGACACAACCACACCTGACAGCAACCTATAAACCTAAAACCCGTACTGACATGAATGAAGTGTTCGTAAAGTGCCTGTTCGAGTTCATCGGCACGGCCATTCTGATCCTCTTCGGCGACGGCGTCGTCGCATCGAACTGCCTGAAAAAGTCCAAGGGCGAAAACGGCGGCTGGGTCGTCATCACCATCGCGTGGGGTCTGGCCGTCATGCTGGGCGTCTTCATCGCCGGTCCCTACTCGGGTGCGCACCTCAATCCGGCCGTCACGCTGGGTCTGGCCGCTGCCGGCACCTTCAGCTGGAGTCTGGTCGTTCCCTACATCGTCTCGCAGATGCTCGGCGGCTTCGTCGGCGCCGTGCTCGTCTACGCCTTCTACAAGGACCACTACGACGCCACGTCCGATCCGGCTGCCAAGCTGGGCACCTTCTGCACGATTCCGGCCATCCGCAACTACGGCCGCAACCTCTTCAGCGAGATCATCGGCACGTTCGTGCTCGTCTTCGTCATCCTCGCGCTCGCCACGCGCGGCAACACCCCCGAACTGGGCATGGGAGCCATCGGCGCCTTCCCTGTCTCGATGCTGATCATCGCGCTGGGCATGTCGCTCGGCGGTACGACGGGTTACGCCATCAACCCGGCCCGCGACCTCGCGCCGCGCATCGCGCACGCCGTCCTTCCGATCAAGGGCAAGGGTTCGAGCGACTGGGCCTACTCGTGGGTACCCGTCCTGGGACCGATCATCGGCGGATTCCTCGCCGCGGCACTCTATTGTCTCGTCTACTGCTACTGACGCCACGGCCATGAAACGGATCAAATACCTGATTGCGGGGATATGCACCCTGCTCGCCACGGCATCCTTTGCCCAGCAGCTCCACTTCAGCGGAACGCTCCAGAACATGCACCTGTGGCGCGGCCTTCAGGTCGCCGACGGCGGCGTACTGGCAGCCGACCTGAATGTCGGCTTCCTCGACGACGGACTCAAGGTCGGTCTGTGGGGAGGATCCGACTTCACGGGCGACTACAAGGAGTTCGACTACTACCTCTCCTACTCGCGGGCGGGCTTCACCGTCGCCGTGTGGGACATCTTCAACTTCTCGCCCGAGCTGCCCTTCAGCAAGGACATCTTCAACTACAACAAGTATTCGACGACCCACTTCCTCGACCTGAGCGTGGCCTACGATTTCGACGTGAAGCTGCAGGTGCCCCTGCGGCTCTACTGGGCGACGATCTTCGCCGGGCGCGACCTGAACGTGACGGGCGACAACCGCTACTCGACCTACGTCTACGCCGAGTACAGCGTCTTGCGCGACGAGCTGTGGAAGGTCGACGTGGGGCTGGGCGGCACCTTCGCCTTCAACCGCGACGATGCGGACGGCCATGCGAACTTCTACGGCCACGACGGCATCGACCAGATTTCGCTCAAGGCCACCTACAACCTCAAGCTGGGGCGGTTCGAGATGCCGGTCTTCGCCCATGCGATGTGGAATCCCGATTCGCGGAACGGCTACCTGCAGGTGGGTATCAACCTCTTCGCCTTCTGACCGGAGCTCGCTCCGTGAAGAACGCGGCACGCGACACGCGGCTCCGCACCTTTCCGGGTGCGGGGCCGTGCCGTTTTCGAGCACCGGGCCGTCCTGCGCAGAGGACACCCGGCTCACAAAGCGGATACGGGAGACAGAGCCCCGCCGGATACTGGTCGTTATTCGCAGATGCCCCGTCCGTAATCGGCCAGACAGGCCGAACAGGTCTTGCCGGTCTGCTGCTTGAAGAAGCGCATCAGGTGACTCGGGTCCGAGAATCCGTATGTTTCGGAAAGCTCGCTGACACTGCGCCCCTCGAACAGCAGGTCGTTCTTTACAGCCTCCAGCAGCCGCTGTTTCAAAAGATGCACGGCCGTGACGCCGAACTGTTCGACGACGGCCCGGTTGAGCGTCACGCGGCTTACACGCATCATCGCGGCATACTCCTCGACGCGCTGCATGTCGCGGATATGCTCCTCGAGCAGGGCCTTGAAACGAAACGCATAGTTGTTGCGCGGCAGCGTCACGGGCAGTCCGTAGGCGGAGGCATAGTCGCGGTTGAGAGTCACCAACAGATAGTAGAGCACCGAAACGATCAGGTTGTAGCTGTCGGAGGTCGGGGCGCGGAGCTCCCCCTTGATTTTCTCAAGCAGCCGGAGGTATTCCGCAAAGGTCTCTGCAGAGGCGTCGAACCAGGGCGGCGTATCGCTCTGGTAACAGTAGAGCAGCCGGTAGACGAAGAACTTGTCGGAGAGGAACGTGCGCATGAAATCCTCGCGGAAGATCAGAAACGTGTAGTCGAGCTCCGCCTCGTCCACCAACCAGCGCTGCTGCTGGTGGGGCGAGAGGAGCAGTACCATGCCGTCATGCAGCTCGATGCGACGTCCGCCGAGCAGCAGCACGCCCCGGGCCCGGCTGAGGAAGAAGAACTCGAAGAAGTCGGTCCGGAAGAGTGGATTCTCGGTCAGTACGCCGCGAATCTCTTCGCTGCGACCCGTATTGATGTAGAAGCCGACGCCGCACTGGGTCTTGCTGAACGGCACGGTGACCAGCCGTCGGGGATTTGTCGTTGTCTTCATCGTTCGTCTCCGGTTTACCCGGGGACAAAGATACGACATTCATTTATCAAAATGGCATACATCGACCTTTTTCGGGCATAGCTGCTCACAAAAAATCTTCGGACCTTTGTATCGGCTGATCCAAGTCACGGTTTTCCTTCAAAAAGAGCATGACATGAGTGTTTGCATCAAATCGCTGATCCGAAATCTGAATCTCGTCGTAGGTTGCAGCGTCGGGTGCGCCTACTGCTATGCGCGCAACAACTGCCGCCGTTTCCACATGACCGACGATTTTGCCGTTCCGGAGTACATGCCCCGCAAACTGCGCATCATGGACCGTCGCGACCCGCGGGTCTTTCTGATGACGGGCATGAGCGACCTCTCGGACTGGCGGCCCGAATGGCTGGCGGAGGTCTTCGACCGCATGGCCCGCAACCCGCAGCATGCCTACCTCTATCTGACCAAACGGCCCGAACGGCTCGATCTCCAGACCGACGACGACAACGTCTGGATGGGGGTCACCGTAACGTGCGAGGCAGAGAAGGGACGCATCGCCGCGCTGCGCCAGCACGCCCGGGCCCGTCACTACCACGTGACCTTCGAGCCGCTCTTCGGCCCGATCGAAGGGCTCGACCTAAGGGGCGTAGAGTGGATCGTCGTCGGCACCGAGACCGGGCACCGCCGCGGCAAGGTCGATGCCCGGCCCGAATGGGTGGCCGGCATTGTCGCCCAGGCCCGGGCGCAAGGAGTGGCGGTCTTCATGAAGGAGGATCTGCTGCCGATCCTGGGCGAGGAGGGCATGATCCAGGAGTTACCCGAAGCTTTCAAACAAAGAATATGGAACAGGAACTGATCAGAGACATCGACGTGCAGAGCGTCATGACAAAGTCATCGCTGCCCGTGGGCGGCTATTCGGTCAACCCCTATGTGGGGTGTCCCCACGCCTGCAAGTATTGTTACGCCTCGTTCATGAAGCGTTTCACGGGCCATACCGAGCCGTGGGGTTCGTTTCTCGACGTCAAGCACTGGAAACCCGTCGGCAATCCGCACCGCTTCGACGGCCAGCGGATCGTCATCGGCTCGGTGACCGACGGCTACAACCCTTTCGAGGAGCAGTTCCGGCGCACGCGCCACCTGCTCGAGGAGCTGCGCGGCACGACGGCCGAGATCATGATCTGCACGAAGTCGGACCTTGTGCTGCGCGACCTGGATCTGCTGCGGGAGTTCCCGCGCGTGACGGTGTCGTGGTCGGTCAACACGCTCGACGAGACGTTCCGTGCCGACATGGACCGCGCGGTGAGCATCGAGCGGCGGTTGGAGGCCATGCGACGGGTCTACGAGGCGGGCATCCGCACCGTCTGCTTCGTCTCGCCCATCTTCCCGGGCATCACCGACCCGAAGGCGATCATCGAGCGGGTCCGGGAGTTCGCCGATCTCGTCTGGCTCGAGAATCTCAACCTGCGCGGGCAGTTCAAGGCGACAATTCTGGCCTACATCCGCGAAAAACACCTCGAACTGGTGCCTTTGTACGAGGAGATCTACAACCGCCGCCGGACGGAGTACTGGCAGGCGCTCGAGCAGGAGATAGCCGCCTATGCCGCCGCAAACGGGTTCCCCTACCGTGTGAACGACCTCCCCTACGGCCGCTCCGAAAAGGGAAAACCCGTTCTGGTCAACTATTTCTATCACGAAAAAATCCGGCTCAACAACCGCTGACTGGCGGCCATCCGGCCACGGACCGCACCGGAGAGGGGCGCAGGCGAAGCGCACTCGCAAGGGTCGCACTCTGCAAGGGTTGCGCCCTTCGCGCGAAAGAGAGAAGTTATCCGCGTTTGCGGTACTTGCGCTCGAAAAGCGCCGCATTGCGCGTTCCCCACGCGATCATCGCGTCGATGATCGGCAGCAGCGAAGCCCCCAGCTCCGTCAGCGCATACTCCGAACGGGGCGGCAGTTCGGCATAGATGGTCTTGGCGACCAGGCCGTCCTCGACCAGCTCCCGGAGCTGAAGGTCCAGCACCCGCGGTGCGGCCTCGGGCAGCTGCCGGTGCAGTTCGCTCGGGCGCAGCGCCCCGTGGCGCAGCTCGTCCAGGATGCAGGACTTCCATTTCGAGTCCATCAGGCTCATGGTCAGCCGCAGCGGGCAATCCAGATCGACGGGTATCTTTCTTTCGTACATGGCGGTGTGGTTTCTGCATGCAAAGATAGGGATAACCTCCGGATTCGGGGGTATACCGAATAAATTTTCAGTACCCGAATCATTTTTCGGTACTTGCGCCGACGGACCCCGGGCCGTAATTTTGCCCTCGAAAAACCAAAACCTTACAACCATGAGAGCAAGCATCGAAGAGTACCGGGCCGTGGAAGAGGCGGCCCGCAAGTTCGTCCGGAGCGTGGCCGAGGGGAAGAGCAGCCACGCCCGGGAGTTGTTCATCGACGAGGCCGTGCTGTTCGGCTACCTGGACGGCAAACTCGAACACGGCAGCATCGAACAGTTCTACCGCAACGTGGACAGCGTGGGAGCCGACACCGGCTTCCGGGCCCGCATCGACGTGCTGGATGTCGAGGAGACGCTCGCCGTCGTGCGCGTGCTGGAGGAGAACTGGGGCGGACGCATCGACTTCACGGACTACCTGCTGCTGATGAAGATCGACGGCAGGTGGCGCTGCGTGGCCAAGGCCTACAACCAGAATTCCGATACCATTCAAAAATAACACGCCATGAAAATCACGGTTATCACGGGAAGCCCCCGCAAGCAGGGCAACAGTTTCGCCATGACGGACGCCTTCATCCGTTCGGCCGAGCAGCGCGGCCACACCGTGCAGCGCTTCGACGCCGCCTTTCTGAAGATCGGCGGGTGTCACGCCTGCATGACCTGCTACAAGACAGGCAAGGCCTGCTCGTTCGACGACGACTTCAACCGCATCGCACCGGCCATCCTCGAATCGGATGCCGTCATCTTCACGATGCCGGTCTACTGGTACTCGATTCCGGCACAGATCAAGGGGGTCATCGACCGGCTCTTTTCGCTGGTGGTCGGCGGCAAACCGGTCGCCGGAAAGCGCTGCGCTCTGATCGCCTGCTGCGAAGAGGAGGACATGACGGTGCTCGACGGCGTGCGGATTCCCATGGAGCGGACGGCGGCGCTGCTGAAATGGGAGATGGTCGGCGAGGTCCTCATTCCCGGAGTGCTCAACGAGGGCGACATCGACCGCACGGACGGTTGCCGGCAGGCCGCAGCCCTGGCCGAACGGCTCTGATTGCGGCAACCGTACAAGAATGAAGCGACCGACGGCGGCCGGTGGGGAATCACAGGTTCCGCACCGGCTGCCGTCCGTTTGCCCCGCCCCGGGCTGCCGCCGCACGGCGTCGCACGGACCGCCACAACGCCCCTTCACCGCCCGACGACCGTCCCCGCTCCTCCGGTTGTTGTTCCCGATCCGCCGGCAGCCATTCCCGATCCTCTGACGCCTGTCCCCGCTCCTCCGACAGTCCTCCCCGATCCTCTGACGGTTGTTCCCGATCCTCCGGCAGCCGTTCCCGATCCCTTGGCAGCAGGACAACGACCCGATGCCGCACCGGCAGGGACAACGGTCGCCGGCAGGCAGTTCATCCGACCATCCCGCCCGTTCATCCCGCATATCGGACACTTCGGCATTTTCTCCGCACGGCGATCCGCTCCGCCCGCTATCTTTGCAGGAAACCAAAGCCCGAAGTACACCATGTTTCAGCACATAGTCCGCTTTGCGGTCACGAAAAAGCTCTTCGTCGGTCTGACCACGCTCTTCCTGCTGGCGGGAGGCATCTACGCGATGCTGACCCTGCCGGTCGATGCCGTGCCGGACATCACCAACAACCAGGTGCAGATCGTGACCGTTTCGCCCACGCTCGCGCCGCAGGAGGTCGAGCAGCTCATCACCTTCCCGATCGAGGTGGCGATGAGCAACATCATGAACGTCGTGGAGATCCGCTCCGTCTCGCGTTTCGGCCTCTCGGTCGTCACCGTCGTATTCAAGGAGAGTGTCCCGATCCTCGACGCCCGGCAGCTCATCAACGAGCAGATACAGACCGTCGCCGGAGAGATTCCCCCGGAGCTGGGAACGCCCGAGATGATGCCCATCACCACGGGTCTGGGCGAGATCTACCAGTATACGCTCGACGTCGCGCCCGGCTACGAGGATCGCTACGACGCGATGGAGCTGCGCACGATCCAGGACTGGATCGTCAAGCGGCAGCTGTCGGGAATCCCCGGAATCGTCGAGATCAACAGCTTCGGCGGCTACCTCAAGCAGTATGAGGTGGCGGTCGATCCCGATGCGCTCTACTCGCTCAACATCACCATCGGCGACGTCTTCGAGGCCCTGAGCCGCAACAACCAGAACACGGGCGGCAGCTACATCGAAAAGGTGAACCGCGCCTACTACATCCGCTCGGAAGGCATGATCTCGTCACTCGACGACATCCGCCAGATCGTCGTGGCCAACCGCGGCGGCATCCCGATCCACATCAGCGACGTGGCTACCGTGAAGTTCGGGTCGGCCAAGCGCTTCGGCGCCATGACGCGCGACGGCAAGGGCGAATGCGTCGGCGGCATCGCCATGATGCTCAAGGGCGCCAACGCCAACGTGGTGACCCGGGAGCTGGAGGATCGGGTGGCCAAAATCCAGAAGATGCTGCCCGAAGGGGTCTCCATCAGCCCCTATCTGAACCGCTCGGAGCTCGTCAACCGCAACATCTCGACCGTGATCCGCAACCTGATCGAAGGGGCGATCATCGTCTTCCTCGTCCTGATTCTCTTCCTGGGCAACGTCCGCGCCGGACTGATCGTGGCGTCGGTCATCCCGCTCGCGATGCTCTTCGCCTTCATCCTCATGCGGCTGTTCGGCGTCTCGGCCAACCTGATGAGCCTCGGAGCCATCGACTTCGGCATCGTCGTCGACGGATCGATCGTGATCGTGGAGGGCATCCTCGCCCACCTGTACAGCCGCCAGAACCTCGGCACGACACTCTCGCGCAGGATGATGGACGAGCAGATCATCACCGGAGCCGGCAACGTGGTCCGCTCGGCCACCTTCGCGGTCATCATCATCCTGATCGTCTTCTTCCCGATTCTCACCCTGACGGGCATCGAGGGCAAGTATTTCACCCCGATGGCCAAGACGCTCGTCTTCTGCATCATTGGAGCACTGATTCTCTCGCTGACCTACGTGCCGATGATGGCCTCGCTCGTCCTCAAGCGCCGCATCGGCACCCGGCCGACCTTCGCCGACCGCTTCTTCGCATGGCTCAACCGCATCTACCAGCGGTGCCTGGCCGTCTGCCTGCGCTTCAGCTGGGCGACCGTCGGTGTGGCCGTCGCGGCGTTCATCGGCAGCCTGATGCTCTTCACGCGGCTCGGTGCGGAGTTCATCCCGACACTCGACGAGGGGGACTTCGCCATGCAGATGACCCTGCCGGCCGGCAGCTCCCTGACGCGGAGCATCGCCCTTTCGGAGCAGGCCGAGCAGATCCTGATGACGCACTTCCCCGAAATCCGCCACGTCGTGGCCAAGATCGGTACGGCGGAGGTCCCGACGGACCCGATGGCCGTCGAGGATGCCGACGTCATGATCGTGATGAAGCCCTTTGCGGAGTGGACCAGCGCCTCGTCGCGCGCCGAGATGGTCGAGAAGATGAAGGCCGCGCTGGATACGATTCCCGGAGCGGAATTCAACTTCAGCCAGCCCATCCAGCTGCGGTTCAACGAGCTGATGACGGGCGCCAAGGCCGACATCGCCATCAAGCTCTACGGCGAGGACATGGCCGAGCTCTACGCCAAGGCCAAGGAGGCGGCCCGCTACGTCGAGCAGGTGCCCGGCGCCTCGGACGTGCTCGTGGAGCAGGCCATGGGACTGCCGCAGCTTGTGGTCAACTACAACCGTGCGAAGATCGCCCGCTACGGTATCAACATCGAGGAGCTGAACAGCATCATCCGCTCCGCCTATGCGGGTGAAACCGCCGGGACGGTCTTTGAAAACGAACGCCGCTTCGATCTGGTCGTGCGCCTCGACCAGCGGAAGGTCGCCGACCTGAATCTCGACCGGCTCTTCATCCGCACGGCCGAAGGCATCCAGATTCCCGTGAGCGAAGTGGCCACGATCGACCTGGTGAACGGCCCGCTGCAGATCAACCGCGACGCCACGAAGCGCCGCGTGGTGATCGGCGTGAACGTCCGCGACGCCGACATTCAGCAGGTCGTGGCCGCCATCCGCCGCACGCTCGAGGAGAACGTACAGCTCAAGCCGGGCTACTACTTCGAGTACGGCGGTCAGTTCGAGAACCTCCAGAACGCCATCCGCACGCTGCTCGTCGTCATTCCCGTCGCGCTGATGCTGATTCTGCTGCTGCTCTTCTTCGCCTTCAAGAGCGTGACCTACACGCTGGTGGTCTTCTCCACCGTGCCGCTCTCGATCATCGGAGGCATCCTGGCGCTGTGGCTGCGCGGGCTTCCGTTCAGCATCTCCGCCGGCGTGGGATTCATTGCGCTCTTCGGCGTGGCCGTTCTCAACGGCATTCTGATGATTAACCACTTCAACGATCTGCGGGACATGACACCCTATCCACTCTCGACGCGCCGCATCATCGCACGCGGCACGCAACACCTGCTGCGGCCCGTATTCCTCACCGGACTGGTCGCCTCGCTCGGATTCGTACCGATGGCCATCGCCACCTCGGCCGGAGCCGAGGTACAGCGCCCGCTGGCGACCGTCGTGATCGGCGGACTCTTCGTTTCGACGCTGCTCACGCTCTTCGTCGTGCCGGTATTCTACAAGCTCGTGGGAGCCGCCTCGCTGCTCCGGCGCCATCCGCTGGTACGGCGCCTCTTCCCCTTCCTGCTGCTGCCCGCCCTGTTGCTGCTGCCGCTCGACGGCCACAGCCAACAGCGCGTGACGCTCGACGAGGCGGTGGCAATGGCCCTGGACAACCATCCCCGTCTCCAGTCGGCCGAGGCGGCTGTCGAGCGCACGAAGGCCCGGCGCGGCGAGTCGTGGGAGCTGGCTCCGACGACGGTCGACTACTCCTTCGGACAGCTCAACGGCACCGAGCGAAACGACCGCGAGATCAGCATTACGCAGTCGGTCGGCTCGCTGCTGACCCCCTTCTACAAGAATGCGCTCGTCCGGCGCGAGACCGAGACCGGAACCCTCTACACGGAGCTCGTCCGGCGCGAGATCGTCGCCGAGGTCAAACGCGCCTGGTCCTACTACCTCTACACGCAGGAGTTATGCCGGCTCTACGCCGACCAGAACGCCCTGGCCGCAGAGCTCTCGCGCACGAGCGAGCTGCGCTTCGAGCAGGGAGACATCACCCGTCTCGAACGGAGCATGACGGTCACGATGGCCGCCGAGATGCGCAACCGGCTCTTCCAGGCACAGGAGGAGCACAAGGTGGCGGCCGAACGCCTGCAATGGGCCTGCTATGCCGATGCGCCGCTCGCCCCCGCAGACAGTCTGCTGACCCGCTTCATCCCCGTCGGGCAGACCTCGGCCGAGGTGCAGCGCAACTACTTTGAATCGCAGGTGCGGGAGGCCGAAGCGCACGCGCGCGTGGAGAAGAGCCGCTTCTTTCCCGAACTCTCGTTGGGCTACCAGCGGCAGAACATCCTGCCCGACAAGGGGCTGAATGCCTATGTCGTCGGGGCGTCGTTCCCGATCTTCTTCAACACGCAGCGCAGCCGCATCCGCCAGGCCCGGGCCGACGCCTTCATCGCCCGCAACGACGCGGAGCTCAACCTGCGGGCGGTCAACAACCGGATCACCGAACTGCAGGCCTCCCTGCGCCGCTACGACGAAAGCCTGCGCTACTACACGGAGTCGGCGCTTCCGGAGGCCGACGCGCTCATCCGGGCCGCCGGCATCCAGCTCGCCAACAGCGAAACGAGCATCGCCGAGTACATCATGAGCCTGAACACGGCGCTCGAAATACGCCGCGGATACATCGAAACGCTCAACCTCTACAACATCGCCGCACTCGAATACGAACTCTACCGATAAACAACATCCGACATGAAAAAGATACTCATACCCCTTGCCGCGCTTCTCTGCGCCTGCTCGCAGCAGGGCGCCGCACCCGCAGCAGCTTCCGCGGCGGCCGACACGGCTGTCGACACGACCCTCGACGTAACGGCCGACACGATGGCAGCCGAGGCCGTAACCCCGGCCCCGCAGACCGGAATGGAGACCGACGCCACGTCGGGCGCCACCGCCGTGCCGAACGAAACGCTGTTCAACGGACTGCTCGTCATCCCGCCGCAGAACCGCGCCACGGTGACGCTGACGATGGGCGGCTCGATCCGCAGCACCTCGCTGCTGCCCGGAGCCTACGTCGAGAAGGGCTCCGTGCTGGCGACGCTCGAGAATCCCGACTTCATCGCCCTGCAGCAGGCCTATCTCGACAGCCACGCGCAGAACGAATACCTGCGCACGGAGTACCTGCGGCAACAGACCCTCTCCCGCGAAGAGGTCGCCTCGCAGAAACGCTTCCAGCAGAGCAAGGCCGACTACCTCTCGATGCGCAGCCGCATGGACGCCGCCGCCGCACAACTGGCCCTGCTGGGCATCGACACGACGCGGCTGCTGACCTCCGGCATCGTTCCCTGCCTGGAGATCAAGGCCCCGATCAGCGGATACGCCACCGACGTGAAGATGAACGTCGGACGGCACTTCGACGTCGGAGAGCCGCTCTGCGAGATCGTCGACAAGCGCAACATGATGCTCCGCCTGACCGCCTACGAAAAGGACCTCGCACACCTGAAGAGCGGCGAGCGGGTCGCCTTCCGCGTCAACGGCATGGGACAGGAGACCTTCCACGGCACGGTCGCCATGATCGGGCAGCAGGTCAACAACGAGAACCGCTCGATCGACGTCTATGTCCGCATTTCGGGGCAGCATCCGCAATTCCTGCCCGGAATGTACGCAACGGCCCGCATTCTGCGGAAATAATACTATTTTTGCACCGTGAAAGCACCTCTGCTGTTCAAGGACCGGTATCTGCTCTCCACGCTGATCGTCTCGGCCGTGGTCGCCGTGCTCATCCATTTCCCGGAGGTGCTCTCGCTCTCGGACAGCTTTGAACGCGAGGAGCTCTTCGCGGGGATGGAGCCCCGGGACGTCTTCAACGAAATATTTTTCACCTTCATCTCGCTGCTGCTGCTCTTCTGGATCAACATGCGCATCTTCCGCTTCAACACCCCGATGATCCGCATGACCCGGGCCAAGATGGCGCTGTCGTTCTTCCTGACATGGGGCGCGAGCAGCCTCTTCGGGCAGCTTTTCGTCTGGCTCCACCACCAGTTCGACATCCCGGCCATCGACGCCATGGTGCACCACTACCTGCATCCGCTGCGCGACCTGATCATCGCCTGCATCGTGACCGGAAGCAACTACATCTTCCACCTGATCGTCAAGCAGCAGCGCATCGTCGTCGAAAACGAGGCGCTGCGCACCGAGAGCCTGCGCCACCAGTACGAGTCGCTCAAGAGCCAGCTCAATCCCCACATGCTCTTCAACTCGCTCAACACGCTCCAGTCGCTGATCCGCGAATCGCCACCCAAGGCGCTCGACTACACGCAGGAGCTGTCGCAGGTGCTGCGCTACACGCTGCGCGACAACGACCGGCAGAGCGTGACCCTTGCCGAAGAGATGCAGTTCGCCAGGGCCTACATCTACCTGATGAAGATGCGCTACGAGGAGAACCTCGTTTTCCGCATCGCCATCGACGAGCGGATGAACGGGCTGCTCCTGCCGCCGATGTCGGTGCAGCTGCTCATCGAGAACGCCATCAAGCACAACGAAATCAGCAACCGCAACCCGCTGACGATCACCATCCGCACGGAGCAGGAGGCACTGCTCGTCTGCAACCCCATCCAGCCCAAGAGGGTGGCCCCGGCCGGTCCGGGCATCGGCCTGGACAACCTGGCCAAGCGCTACCGGCTGCTGTGGCAGGACGAGATCGGCATCACGGCCGATAAGGGCACGTTCTGCGTCCGCCTTCCGCTGCATCAACCCGAATCCGAAAAAGCGTCATGAAAGCACTGATTATTGAGGACGAAAAGGCCGCTGTCCGCAACCTGGAGGCCCTGCTCGCGGAGGTGGCACCCGACACGAAGATCATCTGCACGCTGGACAGCATCACCGACAGCGTCGCCTGGTTCGAGGCCAATCCGGCGCCCGATGTCGTATTCATGGACATCCATCTGGCCGACGGCTCCGCATTCGAGATCTTTGAACATGTACGGGTCGGGTGCCCCGTCATCTTCACCACCGCCTACGACGAATATGCGCTCAAGGCCTTCAAGGTCAACAGCATCGACTACCTGCTCAAGCCGATCGGCGCAGCCGACCTGCGCCGGGCGCTCGACAAGCTGGAGGCGCTGCGGCACACGGCCCCGACGCAGGAGTCGCTGTCCGCGCTGATCGGCCAGCTGCAGCGGCGCGAACACTACAAGACCCATTTTCTGGTCCCCTTCAAGGGGGACAAACTGCTGCCGCTGGCCGTCGAGCAGGTGCAGTACTTCTGCATCGCGGACGGGGTCACCAAGACCGTGGTCAGCGATCGGGAACGGTACACCATACCCTGCACGCTCGACGAACTCGCCGACAGCCTCGATCCCGAATGCTTCTTCCGCGTCAACCGGCAGTATCTCATTTCGCGCGGCGCCGTGCAGGACATCGACCTGTGGTTCAACAACCGGCTGGCCATCAATCTCAAGGTTCCGACCGACGGGAAGGTGCTGGTCAGCAAGCTCCGCGTCAACGAATTCAAGAGCTGGTTCGCGGGCAGGTAATCCTGCGGCCACCGCGCAGTGAGGAGATCCGCCCGACGGTCTGGATGCAGCCCGGGACGTCAAAGGTATACTTCGCAGGATTTCCGCTCCGAGCAGGCCTTTTTGAGCAGACGGCCGACCAGCGCGAGCAGCAGTCCGTTGACTCGCCGGGCCTTGTGGGGACAAACCGCCACACACCGCATGCAGGAGATGCAAACCTTTTTGTCCACACGGGTCTGGTCCGCGGGATCGATCGCTCCGACGGGACATTTCGCTGCACACACGCCACACTGCACGCAGGATCGCGTGGCTTTGGGTATCAGACCGGTCCCCGCAGCCTTGCGATAAGGTCAGTGGCCCGGGATTTTCGGCTCGCTGTCGTCCGCGTCGTCGATCTTTCGGCGAATACACACGGCAAAGTTCCACAAAACCGCTTCGTCCGCCGCATCGGGACGCCCCGCGCCGTACTGACGGACGATCGAATGTTCGGCCACGGCAGCCACGGCAGCCACGACCCTGAATCCGGCCCGGGTGGCCGTATCCCGCAACTCCGCCAGCGTGTCCTCATAGGCCCGGTTTCCGTAGACACAGACCAGAATGGCACGGGCTCCGTTACCGCACAGCATCTCCAGACGTGTTGCGGCGACGGCAGGGACCCGTCCGCTGTAGGAGGGTACGGCAATCAGCGCCACATCCCCGTCAGCCAGCTTCACGCTGCGGAAATCGACATCGCGCGCCGTCAAATCGACCGGAACAATCTCATTTGCCAATGCCTGGCTCAAGATCTCAGCCACACGCCTTGTCCCGCCCGTCGGGCTGAAACAGATTTCATGAATTTTCACTGGTATCCGAATTTTACATGTAAATAATGACCTTTCCCCGGATCGGACCATCGGCCACAAGCCGCAGGGCGTCGTTGATCCGATCCAGCGAGAAACGGTGCGGGTCAATGGCCGGAGTGATATGGTGGCGTTCGACGATCTGCGTAATCCGGTCGAGCTGTGCTCCGTCGGCATGCACGAACATAAACCGGTACTCCTTGCCCTGTCGGCGGGCTGCCCGGTCGTATTTCATCCCGGCCAGCGAGAAGAGCACCCGCTTGTACCACGGAAAGCCGCTTCGCCGGGCAAACTCCCCGTTGGGAGCGGTCCGCAGGCTCAACAGACGTCCTCCCGGTTTCAGCACCGAGAGTTCGTGCTCGAACTCTCCGGCGCCCAGCGTGTCGATGACCAGATCGATCCCCGAGAGCTTCTCCCAATAGTTCTCCCGGCGATAGTCCATGTAACGCTCGACACCCATGGCGAGAAACCGTTCGCGGGCCCGGTCGTTACCCGTCACCAGCACGCGAAGTCCCAGAGCCCGGGCAATCGGCACGGCCATCTGTCCGAAACTGCCCGATCCGCCGGGGATGAGCAGCGTCTGCCCCGGATGCGCCTCCAGCACCTCGACCAACCCCTGCCAGGCTGTCAGGCCCGTCAGCGGAACAGCGGCCGCCACATCGAACGCATACCCGGCAGGCATCTTCGCCAAAGCGGCCTCCTCCACGGCGACGTACTCGGCAAAGGCACCGATCCGCTCCAGCGGCAACCGTGTATAGACGGCGTCTCCCGGCCGGAACTTTCCGACCTTGCTCCCGACCCGCTCGACGACGCCCGAGCACTCGTTGCCCAGCGTCTGCGGCAGCCGGTAATCCTGAATCAGCCGGACGCTTCCCGCGACGAGGAGCAGCTCCAGCGGATTGACGGCCGCCGCGCGCACCTTCACCAGCACCTCGTTCGCAGCCGGTTCCGGAACGGGAACCTCCCGGACAACGAGCCGGCCGGCTTTCGCATATCGATCCAATTGTGCAGCCTTCATGCTTTCAACCGTTTGTTTTCGTTTTTCGACGCATGGGCCCGCCGGCGATCCCGCATGACGGCATCCCGATTCTCCATGGCCCAGGCGAGCAGCTCTTCGAGAATCGGACGCAGCGTCTCGCCCCGCGCGGTAAGCGCATACTCCACCCGGGGCGGAACCTCGGCATAGAGCGTGCGCGAGACGTAACCATCCTCTTCGAGCGTGCGCAGGGTCATGGCCAGCATCTTCTGCGAGATGTCGGGCATGGCCTGCTTCAACTCCGAGAAGCGCAGCTTCCCCTGCTCCGAGCGCTCCAGCAGGCAGAGAACCAGCAGGGCCCACTTGTCACAGATTCTCGCCAGGATGTTTCTCACGGGGCAGCCGGGAAACATGGCATCTTCGACAATCGTTCTTTTCATCGGTACATTCCCCTTTCTTTTCGGACGGATCGGCGCATCTCCCCCTCACCGTCACCATGCCGGCACAAAAACACATAAATCTCTTTTTTATACCAAATATATTTTATAAACAAATACACGGAGACAAAAACCGGACCTTTTGAAAAGGTCCGGTTCCGGGAAACGGCCATCACGGCAGGTACCGCCGCGACGGGCAGCTATTCGAGACGTCCGGTGGCGCGTAGATACTCTGTCCTGTAGATCTGATACTGCGTCGCGGCCTCGATCCGGTTGCTGGCGGCCTGCTGCCACTGCGACTGGGCATCCAGCAGGTCGGTCAGCGGAGCCATCTGCGCCGCATGGCGGTTGCGCATCACGCGCAGGTTCTCCTCGGCCTGCCGCAGCGCCAGCTCGGCGGTCTGAATCATCCGGTAGCCGTCCTCGACGTTGCGGATCGCCTGCTCGACCTCGAGCGACATCAGGCGCGTGTTTTTCTGCAGATCGAGCTGTGCGTTACGCAGTTCGTAACGCGCCTTGCGCACCTTCTTGCGCCCCTCGCCCCAGTGGAATATCGGAATCTTCACGGCCAGCATCGCCAGTCCCAGTCCGTCGCGGAACTCCTGCGTATAGGGGACGTAGTTGCCGCCGCCGGCATCGACCATACTGTTGAGTTTGATGTTTCCGTAATAGGTGTACCCCAGCGAGAGCCCCGCCGCGGGGAGCATCGCCGAACGGGCATCGCGAATCTGCTGCTCGCCGACGGCCACCTGCTGCTCAAGCATCCGCAGTTCGGGCCGCGCCTCCAGATCGGCGGTCAGCTCACCCGGAGCCACTGCCCGCAAGAGCGTGTCGGTCGGCACGGGCCGCACGTCGCTCTCCACGCCGATCACGCGGCACAGCGACATGCGGCACAGGTCGGCGCCGTTGCGGGCCTTCTGAAGCTGGTAGCGAATCTCGCTGCGCTTGGCCTCGACGCGCAGCCGGTCGTTCTCGATGGCCATGCCCGCCCCGACGGCCGCGGAGGTCTGGTCGTAGAGCGTATCCATCTGCGCGGCGTAGCTCTCGAGCATGCGCACCTTGCCGTCGACGGCCACCAGCGACCAATAGGCGTTGTCGGCCTCGACCAGGGCATCCATGCGCGTCATGCGCCGCTGCTCCTCGGCCGCCTCCTCGCCGATGCGGGCCATGCGGCGCGCCGCCGCGATCTTGCCGCCGGCGTAGATCGGCTGCGTGAGGGTGAGCCCCGCCATGTAGGTGCCGCGCATGCGCAGCTCCATGCCCATCATGTCGATGTCGGGCAGGACATAGGCCCCCGTCGCCGAGCCTTCGATCTTCGGAAGGGCCGCCACCGAAGCGATCTGACGGTCGAGACGCGCCTGCTCGAGGCGATTGTCGGCCTGACGGAGCTCCTCGCTGTGGGCCAGGGCCCGCTCGCGGCTCTCGGCGAGCGACAGCGGCAGCAGCTGCTGGGCCCGGACAGCAGCGCCCGACAGCAGCACGGCCGCCAGCACCGCACATCTGTTTCTGATATTCATGACTTATGCGTTTTGAGGTTTGCGAATCCGGAACATCGCCGCGTAGAAGAGCGGCAGCAGAATGAGCGTGATGATCGTACCGACGGTAAGACCGCCCATGATCGTCAGGGCCATCGACCCGTACATCGGGTCGCCGACCAGGGGGATCATGCCGACGATGGTCGTCAGCGAGGCCATCAGCACGGGCCGCACGCGCGAGACGGTCGCCTCGACGACGGCCGTATAGGGAGGCCGGTGCTCCTCGGTCTGCAGGCGGTTGATCTCGTCGACGAGCACGATGGCGTTCTTGACCATCATGCCGATCAGGCCCATCATGCCGATGATGGCCATGAAGGTCATGGGCTGCCCCGTCAGCAGCAGCGACGGGGTGATGCCGCAGAAGACGAAGGGGAAGCACAGCAGAATGAGCAGCACCTTGCGCCAGCTGTTGAACAGCGCCAGCAGGATGGCCAGAATCAGGAAGATCGTCAGCGGCAGGTACTTCATCAGGTTGCCGATCGCCTCGCCCTGCAGTTCGCCCTCGCCGACCCAGCGCATCGTATAGCCGTCGGGCAGCGCGATGGCCTCGATTTCGGGACGGATCTCGGCCACGACCCGGGCCGGCGTCGCCGCGTCGCAGTCGGGATTCGGGTCGCATTCGGCCTCGATCACCCGCCGGCCGTTCATCCGCAGCACGACATCCTCGTCCCAGTCGAGGCGGATGTCGCGCACGGCATTGCCCAGCGGCATGGCGCGGAACATGCGGTCCTGCAGCTCGCTCATCGCCCGGCCGCCCGTCAGCACGCCCTGCAGCTCCTCGTCGGTCAGCCGCAGGTTCATCATGCTCCAGACGGGAATCTCGTCGAGGTTGCGGATGCGGCTGCCGTCGTCGTTGCGCACCTGAAGGTTCAGCGTCACCATGCGCTCCTGATCGTTCAGCACGCCGACCGGCATGCCGTCCGTGGCCGCCAGCAGGGCGTTGGCCACATCCCCGCGGCCGATTCCCGCACGCAGGGCATCCCGCTGGTTGAATTCCGCCACGAGCGCCTTGCCCTTCGGCTTCCAGTTGTTCTGCACCGAATAGGGGTCGACGTAGGGACAGCGGCGCATGACGGCCTCGGCCTGAGCGCTCAACGCACGCAGCACGGCCGGATCGGGACCCGCGAACTCCACCTCGACGGTGTGCGACGTCGAGATCGAGAAGTTGTACTTGCGGATGCGGACGTAGGCCTCGGGGAACTCCTCGCGCAGCTGCCGGCGGACCGAGGGGATCACCTCCAGCACGGTCCGGTAGTCGGGGCAGTCGACGATCAGCTCGCCGTAGCAGTCGCCGCCCGAGGTCATCGGACGCACCAGGCAGTAGTGGGCCGGGGCGCTGCCCTGGCTGACGGCCACGCGCTCGACACCCGGATGGAGCTGCACGCTGTCGCTCATGGCGAGCAGGCGGTCACGCACCCGGTCGGCATCCGTGGCCGAGGGGAAGAAGCACTCGACGACGAACTGCTTGTAGTCGAAATCGGGGAAGAAGAGGTTCTTCACGCGCGTCATGCCGAAGATCGAAAGCCCCAGCACGGCGAAGGCCACGACGATCGTCGCCCGCTTGTAACCGATCAGGAAGGAGATCGCCCGACGCACGAAGCGGTGGACCGGCGAGTTCATCACGACCGCTTCCTGCGCTCCGGCCTGCCGCTTTTCGCGGGCCGGGAGCCACGACTTGGCGCAGACGGGCACCTGGACGAGCGCCAGCACCCAGCTGGCCAGCAGGCTCACGCACAGCACCAGAAAGAGGTCGCCGGCGTATTCGCCCGCCGAGTCGGGCGAGAGGTAGATGCCCAGGAAGGTCGAGGCGGCGATGACGGTCGCCCCGAGCAGCGGCAGGGCCGTATTGCGGCCGATGCGGTAGAGGTATGTTTTCGGCATGAAGCCCCGCTTCCTGTCGATCAGGATGCCGTCCATGATGACCACGGCGTTGTCGACCAGCATGCCCATCGCCACGATGAAGGCGCCGAGCGAGATGCGTTGCAGCGTCGTGCCGCACACGAGCAGGATCGGGAACGAGACGGCCACCGTCAGCACCAGTCCGAAGCCGATGATCAGACCGCTGCGGAAGCCCATCGTGAAGACCAGCACGAGGATGACGATCACGACCGACTCGAGCAGGTTCCACATGAACGACGAGATGGCCTCCGAGACCTTGTCGGGCTGGAAGAAGATCTTCTCGGTGTGGAAGCCGGCCGGGAGCTGCCGCATGGCCTCCGCGAGCCGCGCGTCGACCGCCTTGCCCACATCCGGCACGATGGCCGAGGATTCCATGGCAATGCAGAGAGCCAGCGCCGGGCGGCCGTCGACGAAGAAGCCGTTGCGCTGCGGCGTGGCATAGTCCCGTTCGACGCGGGCCACATCGCCGAGGCGCAGCTGGCGGCCGTCCATCGTGCGGATCTCCAGGTCGCGGATCTCCTCCACGTCGTCGACCGCCGAATCGACATAGAGGGCGATGCGCTCGCCGTCGTTCGGATACATCCCCGCATTGACCGTCTTGCCCGCCTGTTGCAGCGCCGAGATGATCTGTGTCGGGATCACGCCGTTGCGGGCGATCTGCTCCTTCGAGAGGATGATGTTGATCACCTCGTCGCGGTTGCCGGCGATGTTGATCCGCTTGACGCCCTTCACGTCCAGGAGCTCGCGCCGCAGGTATTTGGCGTAGCGGTACATCTCCGGGTAGTCGTAGCCGTCGGCCGTCAGGGCGTAGAAGATGCCGTAGACATCCATCATGTCGTCGATGACCACCGGATCGTAACACCCCTCGGGCAGGCGCGCCGCAGCATCGCTCACCTTGCGGCGCAGCAGGTCGAAGTGCTGCTCCAGATCGCGGTTCAGCACCGTCATCTGGAACTCGACGGTCACGATCGCCGAGCCGTTGCGGCACTCGCTCTTCACCTTCTTGACGTTGGGCAGCGCGCGCAGCTCGTCCTCCATCAGCTGGGCCGCCTTCAGCTCCACCTCGTGGGCGCTCGCGCCGGGATACGGGATCACGACCATCGCCTGCTTGACCGCCACGGCCGGATCCTCGAGCTTGGGCATGTAGAGGAACGAGAGCACGCCCGCCACGAGGATCGCCCCCATGAGCGACCAGAACAGCACCGGCCGCCGCATGAAAAATTCGGTCATTCGCATCTTCATCACAGCAGCCCTCCCACATTCGTTTGACTCGGTGCGGCCACCACGCGGACCTTCTCACCTTGCTCGAGTGCCGAGACGCCGGCCCGCACGATCCGCTCGCTGCCGTCGAGCCCTTCGACAACGACGGCGCGTCCTTCGGCATCGGTGTTGTCGAGCACGACGCTCCGGCGATGCACCGTGGAATCGGCTCCGAGGACCCACACGGAGGGAGTATTCCCTTCCAGGAAGAGGGCCCCGAGCGGCAGGCCGAAGCCCCGACGGCCCGCCGTATCGGCCAGCGTGATCCGCACCTCGACGTTCATGCCGGCCGTCAGCTGCCTGTCGGGCCGGGAGGCGAAGGCCAGCGTCAGGTGGTAGAGCTGGTTGCCGTCGGCCTTGGGCGGCAGCCCCGCAAGCCGCAGCGGCATTTCATCCCCGAGGTCCGCCGCCCGGCAGGCAAAACGGATGAAACGGTCGCGCCGGAGGTATTCGACGGCCGGGATGTCGACCTCGACCTCCATGCGCGAGACGTCCAGCAGCGTCACGAGCGCCGTTCCGGCATCGACCATCTCCGCCGGCGAGAAGTTCACCGCCTCAACATAGCCGTCGGTCGGGGCATAGAGCTTCGTGTAGTCGAGTTTGTTGCGGTTGACCTGCAACTGGACGCCCAGCTGCCGCAGTCCGGCACTCGCCTTCTCGTAATCGTTGGCCGAGACGCTCTGCCGCTCGAAGAGCTGCTTCGTGCGCGCCACCTCATCCTTGAGCTGGTCATACTGGATCTGCAGCGCCTCGACCGCCAGCCGGTAGTCGGCATCGTCCAGTTCGGCCAGCAGCTGCCCCTTGCGCACGTAGTCGCCCTCGGCGACATGGATGCGGGCGATCTGCCCGGCAGTCTTGAATCCCAGGCTCACCTCGTTGGCCGCCTTCACCACACCCGAAAAGGTGCGCGTCGTTTCTCCGCCCAGCGCCACGGGCTGCGTCACAGAGACGCTCTGCACGAAGGGCGCCTCCGCCCGTCCGCCCGAACAGGCGCTCAACACGATCGCCCCCAGAGCGATCCACCATCGGTTTGTTTTCATCATCGCTATCATCGTTTTTTTGAGTTGTCACGTCGGCAAAGTTCCCGTTTTTTCCGTAAAGCCTTTTGTTGCATGTTGTGGATCTATTGTCCTAAAAGATGGTAAAACACGCTTTTTGAAGATAAAACGCCCCAATTTATTGTTTGAATAAGTATATTTGCCAACAAAAAACGACATACCGATGTCCGACTCAAAGATCTTCAATGCCCTCAACATAGCAGCCATTCAATTCAATGAGCGGGCCTGCGTCTTTGACAACAAAATCATCCTCGCCGACAATTCCGACGACGGAGACCGGCCACATGATCTGACGACCGACCCGACGATGCTGCCCTTTCTCTCGGCTCCGTATCCATTCAAGATTCAATTTTCGATCATCGAACTGTGTCTGGCAGGCTCGATGCGCGTCCGCATGAATCTGAACGAATACGAACTGCACCGCAATACCTTGATGATTGTAACTCCGGGAGCAATCTGTCAATGTCTGGAGGTGTCGCCCGACTGCCGGATCGCCATCATCGCCGTATCCAACGACTACGTCATTGCGGAAGAGAACTCCGAAGGGGCGCTTATCATCCGCAAGTTTCTCGCACGGCAATCGCTGCTCGAACTCTCCGATGCGCAAACGGCGGAGATTTTAGCCATCTACCGGACGTTGCGCGACAAGCTCCGGCAGCCAGACTTCCGTTTCAAGCACCATATTTTGAAGGGCTATCTGCAGGTGCTCTACGGTGATATATGCCAACTGATGGCGCCCCGGGTCGAGGAGCTGGACCACCGGCAAGGCTCGCGCAAAAAGCAGATTTTCGACCGCTTTCTCGAAGAGCTGCGGCAGCACTACGCCACCGAGCGCAGCGTCGGGTTCTACGCCGACCGGCTCTGCCTGACACCGAAATACCTCTCGCAGGTGATCCATGCCGTCAGCGGGCGCCACGCCGGGGAGTGGATCCGCGACTACGTGATTCTCGAGGCCAAGGCCCTGCTCAAAAGCGGGCAATATACGGTACAGCAGGTCTCCGACATGCTGAATTTCGCCAACCAGTCCTTCTTCGGCGTCTTCTTCAAGAAGGCGGTCGGCTGCTCGCCGACCGCCTACAGGGAGTCGTAGGAAGCCCCGCCCTGCCAGGCCCTGCCAGGCCCTGCCAAGCTCCGACGCACGGTCCGCACGCACGGTCCGCACGCACGGTCCGCACGCCGCCTGACTCGGCCGCACAAGCTGCCGGAGTATGGATACACGCCATCCGAGGCCGATGCATGTCTTTATCCGGAAAGAGGAGATCGAACCTTGCTCTTTCTTCTCCCCGATGCCCCATATCCCCACATGAAGGTCCAACTCCTCTTTTTTCGTTTGTCTGCATAATTCTCCGTATTTTTTCCTACCTTTGTTAAATCAGCCGCCAGGAGTATCCGAATGCCTACCGGCCCTGGACCGAAGCGGAGGATCTGGAGTTGACGCGCCTGTGGTGCGAAGGGGCGACGGAGGAGGAGCTGTCCGCCCATTTCCGGCGCAAGCCCGGTGCCATCCGTTCCCGCATCGGAAAACTCGACCTGGAGCGACTTTACGGCAAGCACAGACCATTTTGAAAAAACCTCATAGAAATTCCAAAACATGAAGACCATCTTTATTACCGGAGGTTCGACCGGAATCGGAGCCGCCTCCGTGCGAAAATTCATCGCCGAGGGCTGGAACGTCGGCTTTATGGATATCAACACGCAGGCGGCCCACGCGCTTGCGGACGAGTTGAACAGCCCCGAGCGGCTGCTCTTCATCGAAGGCAATACCCGCACGCGGAGCGACATCCGCCGCGCGGTCGAGGCTACCGTCGCACGGTTCGGTTCGCTGAACAGCGTCTTTGCCAATGCGGGTATCCACCGTTGCAACACGATTCTCGACATCGCCGACGAGGAGCTCGACCTGATGATCCAGACAAATATCTACGGCACGGTCAACACCCTGCGGGAGGCCATACCGCCGATCATCGAGGCGGGAGGCGGCTCGATTGTCATCAACGCTTCGGACCAGTGGTTCGTGGGCAAGCCCCACAGTTTCGCCTACGGACTGACCAAGGGAGCTCTCGGGCAGATCACCCGCAGCCTGGCCATCGACCTGGGTCCGCAGAATATCCGCGTCAACGCCGTCTGTGCCGGCACGATCCGCACGCCGCTGGTCGACAATCTGTTCGTAAAGTTTGCCGAGGAGAACCATTGCAGCGTCGAGGAGTATTGGCGCAAGGAGAATGCGCTCTACATGCGCGGCAGCGCCGGCCGTCCGGAAGAGGTGGCCGAAGTGGTCTACTTCCTCGCTTCGGATGCCTCGAGTTTCTGCACCGGCTCCCACTACCTGGTGGACGGAGGTCTGGTGGCCGGTTGACCGTTTCCTCTGTCCGAAACATGACAGCAGTTCCGCATGAAGCGTTTTTCTCGCTTTATGCGGGACTTGCCATAGCAGGACGCTTCACTTTGCCGGTCGCAACAGGCTACTGTTCGACCAAGAGATGCAGGTTCAGTTCAGCGGATCGCCTGTTATCCGTCCTGTTCAGCACGAATGAATCCAGCACCTTGTATCCTTTGCCCGTGGCCGGATGAGCCATCAGAAAGCCGACGGTTACCTCTATCGACTCCAGCGTATCCCCGAGTCTCCGGGAAAAATCCGCAAGGTCGGCTTCCATGCGGACCGTTTCCATCGATTCGACCGGGAATGCGGAATAAAATGGCTCTCCGACCGCCTGCAATGGATATGTCCAGGTCGCAACAATCCCCGAACGATCCCGGAAATCGACCTTGATTCCCGTATTCCCGGTCTCGGCCAACAGGGGCGAACTTGACCACCACACCTTATCCTCAAACCAGTTTGTCAGCAGCAAGGTCAACTTGCTGAAATGCCCGTCGACTGTTATGATGGCGTGGATCTTATCATCGGCAAGCGGAATCGACTCCAGGAGACAGCAACAGGGGATCGGCTCGTCCCAGGAGGCATAGTACGTCCCGTTTTTCAGCATCCGGTCAAGAGCCTCATAATCGGCCGCCGTCCATCGCTGCAACATCATTTCGGTCGGGTAAAAGGAAACCCATTCGATCTGTCCGGAGGGCGATAAAATCAAGCCCATCACCAGGTGACGAATTCCGCGCAACTTCTCTTCGGGCACGACCGAAAGAATCGCATCGCGAATCCGACTCTCGGCTTCCGCAGTGCGTACCGCATGAACAGCGTCACAGTTGAACCGTGTTACGGTCTGTTTGTCATAGGGGCTCTCTTCCAGCTGTCTGATGCAATCCTCCCGGGAAGAGGCTTCGCCCGCCCGGGTGACCGTCACCACCATGGGCATATTGTTGTCAGCAACTGTCCCCGGTCGAAAAACGACCACGGCATCCCCGAACGTATCGCGTCTTGCTTCGGGCTGCGAATACCCCGGCAGATACACAAGCATCAGGCAGATTATCAGGAGAAACAATCTGATCGGGCGATCCGTCCGGGCAAACAGAAAGCCGCAGAACGGGAACAAGCGCGCAGGAACCGCATTTTTCATGTCGTTCAATTTTGCATATCACAAACTTTACATGCTTTCGGCCTGCCCCGAAAATAACACGACGGAAGAGACCTTGCTTTTCTATCAGATGATTCAAAGATAGAAATTTCACAAGGTCTCCGGCAGAAAAGAAGAAAAAAAAACGAGACGGTTGCTGTAACCATCTCGTTTTACTTATGTCGCGACCTCATCGTTTCGGTCGCTGCCGACCCGCTCTTCGTCGGCTCTGGCGGTGCGTAGGGGATTTTATCCGAATCCGCGAAACACTCCGAGTATCAAACGGTTGCACGCATTGCCGAGAGTGGTAGGTTACACGCTGGTTACGCGATTTTATACCTCAAAATCCGCGTCCATGAATGTCCTTTCAATGAACCTTTACACTGCAAATGTAACCTCTTTCTCTGGCACTTGCAAGTTGTTATCGCTCAATATTTTCAACTCTTATAGATTGTTCTATCTCTTATTCTTCATGTTCGCAACGGGCTCGGAGGTCGCTCAATAGCTCGCCTTTATAGGAGAAATACTTTGCGCCTTGATATGCCCCCGAAGTATTGCGGCGCTCTTCGGGCATAAAGGTCCCGACGAAGGGTGAGAGTTTGTAGAGGCGACCTTCGTATTCGATGTGATCGTCGTCCGCGACCGTTACTTCAATTCCGGTCGGCACGAAAACCAGAGTTGCGCCAATCGGAATATGGACCATGCTGAATTTGAAGCGAGCCCGTTTCTTCCCGTTTTCGGCGGGCTCCTCCGGCTCCGCTTGCTTGAATTGGGCATTGCCACGATGGACTTCTTCAATCTCGGCATCGTCGAGTGTGGTCGATATGTCGCGCAGGATGTCCAAAGCTTTTGCAGGAGGCACGTTGAAGAATTCCCGATTCTGACGAATCCGCAAATCGGTCAGCCGGTCGATGGTCTTGTGAATCAACTTCTCGACCTCCTCGTATTTCGAGGTTTTGAGCGTCGCATAGATCTCGAACGGCAGCGGCACGGCCGTGTTATCCAACTCTTTCGAACGAATATCTACCGGGCGGGAACTTTTGCCGATTTTCACCCAATCCTCCTTGAAACTCGGATTGGTCAGAATATATACGTATCCTGCTTCTTTTTTCATTTGGAACGTGTTTGAATACAAAGATAGTAATTCCGAATGGATTGGATGGAATTTTCTCCATAAATTCCACCGAAGGCTATCTCTGTAACAGCTCGGTTAATTGCGTGTGGATCTTGACCTCCTCGTCGGTGCCCGTGGTCGAGAGACGCAGCAGCGGAAGACCGTAGCGGTCGAGGATGCGATCCTTCATCCGGTCGCGTTCGGATTGACGGGTTCCTTGTTTGTGGAACCGGTAGCCGTCGGTCTCGACAGCCAGGACGGGCCGTTTGCTCACCCGGTTATAGATCAGGAAGTCGAGGTGCGTGGCGTCGTTCGAGGCATAGCGGCACTCCTCGTCGTTGAGAAGCGTCCAGTCGCGGATCAGCTGTCGCAGTGGTTGGTGGCAGAGAACGCCCAGATGCCGGAATACCGGGTCAGCCTCCAACACCCGCTCCAACAGGGCATAGGTCAGATTCTCGGAGTCGAACTCCGAGATCCGGCGGTGCCGCTTGAGGAACTCCCGCCGAGCCTCGGCGTAGGGTTCGTAGAGCAGGTCAAAAACCGAATGGATGGCGCTCTCCGTGATTTTGCCGCCGTTGTAGTCGATGTAGGCCAGCAGATCAGCAATGTTGCGGCTGTCGGGCTGCTCGTTGCTCGAAGTGACGAGTGTGAATTGCCGCTTGGCCCGCGATACGGCGACGTTCAGCAGATTGGGATCATCCGTGAAGGCGGTAATCTGATCGTCGACGGTCGAGAGGATGATGGCCTCCTTTTCCCGTCCCTGGAACTTGTGTACCGTGGCCACGTCAACACCTCCGCCCAGCTCGCGGTGGAGCGCATTGACCTGCTCGTTGTAGGGGGAGATAATGCCGATCTCGGCCTGCTCGCAGGGGAGTGACGGCAGCACCTCGCGCCGGATCGTTTCGATCTCGCGGGGATTGAACGCTCCCCGCGCGTGATGACCCGGGGCGGTCCGCCACGCCGTGATGACGTCGGGTTCGCCGTGATCTTCGGTCATGATCAGCAGTCGCCCGCCGTAGAAGCGTTGGTTGCAGAAGTTGATGATCTTCGGATGGCAGCGGTAGTGTTCGCGCAGCAGCGTCTGAGGCGCTTCGGGAAAGACCCGGCAGACGGACTCCAAAAAACTCAACGCGGCGCAGTCGTAGCGGGGATCGATCGCGTGTTTGGCGGCGATGGCCTGCATGCGGAGCCGGTCGGCATCGGTGATGACGTTGGGCAGCTGCATCGAGTCGCCGACAATCACCGCATTGCGGGCGCACATCAACGCCAATGCCCCTGTTTCGGACGACACCTGCGAGGCTTCGTCCATGATCACGTAGTCGAACAGCGTCTCCGCCCGGAAATTCGACCGTGACGAGAAGGTCGTGCTCAGCACGACGGGGTACTCCTTGAGCAGTTCGGGGGTGATGTGCTGGAAGATCGGTCGCTTGTGTCCCTTGCCATAGCTGGCGGCCAGTCGGCTGCGCAGGTAGCGCATTGAGTCGTCGCTCAGCCGGGCCACCATCGCCGGGGCATCCGACGTGGCAAGTTGCTTTTCAATCCGTTCGATCTCCGTCGAGAGCTCCTCTTGTCGGACCTGGTAGTAACTGCGCTGGAGGAGGGGGATCAACCGCTGGAGATCCTGCCGCTCCGGGTGGCGGGGGAATCCCTCGAACAGGCGTCGGATCCGCCGCTTGAGTAGAAACCATCGGACTGCTTCTCGCCATCGGTCGAAGAGCCCGTTCGGCTGCCATTCGACGGCGGCCTGCAATTCGTTCCACAGCATCAGTAGCCGGGCCGATGGCATCTGCCGACGAAGCGTGATGGCGGGATCAATCGTTGTCTCCTGCTCGAAATGGAGTTGCTCGGTTTGGAGTCCCGTCAACTCTTGTCGGGCGCGAGCCAGCCGCTCCTGTCGTTCGAAAACCGTCTGCAACGATTCAGCCTCGGACTGGATGGTGCAGAGGAACTGCGGAGAGTCGGTTTCGGCCGAATACCACGAGTCGATCTCGGCCGGAATGGACTTCTCGAGGGCCTGTGTTTCGACGAAGGCTGTCTTTCGCTCACGGCTGCCCAGCAGGGCGGTGAGAAATCCCAGCCCCTGCTTCTCCAGCTTCTCGACCACATTTTCGATGGCCGAGTTGTTGTTCGAGACGACCAGCACGGTCTTCTCCTGCACCACAAGGTTGGCCACGATGTTGAGGATCGTCTGCGTCTTGCCGGTTCCCGGAGGGCCTTGGATGATGCTGATCTGATTCCCGAAGGCTGCCTGGATGGCTCTCTGCTGGCTGGCGTTGCACCCGAAGGGGTAGATGAGCGGCGGCACCGGGAATTGTCGGGGCGAGTCCTTGCCGGGATTCAGGTAGAGGGCCGCCGCCGAACGGTCGGAGACAAAGTCGATCTTCTGATACTGCATCAGCAGCAGTTTCTGCCCGTCGTCGGTCTCCAGCGGGTTGAGTTCCGCCACGTCGCGCAGATAGGCGAAGCGATCCTGTGCGGGCGGCTCCTCCAAGCACGACCGAACCAGTTCAACCTCCGATCCCTTGTAGTGGGCTCCGGTGCCGTTGGCGTATTCCACATACCAGAATCGCCGCGCACCTTGTTGGAAGGCGGCGATGTAGGAGAGGGGCTCTATCCGGCGGCCTTTGTGGAGCAGGTGGCAATGCTGCGGATCAAATACCACGGGATCCTTCAGCCATAACACTTTGCTCGGGACATAGGAGTAGGTCTTCGGGAAATTGCAGAAAATAACATGACAGCGGTTAGGCCTTGAGGTGTACCAACAGCGCTCGACGGAGTCGGTTTTATCCTCTCCGTCGATGATAATCCGGTTTTCCCGAGGGGCGTACATCCTCTTATGTTTTTGTACAATGGGTTATGTAAGTAATTTGGTGTTTTCCCTTACTAATTCACGTCAATCTCAATATTTGTGTTATCCATTTGAATCCCGTGTTTCTTCAAGAATTCATCGGTTCGATTATCAACCTCAATCATATAATCATTATTTCCGTCTAATACTCTTTGCACAAGATCTTTTTTAAATGAATCTATTTCTTGTCTAAATTCCCAATCTTGCATTCTATCTGATGCATACAGAACAATACGATCGAACATTCGTGCTCCTATCGCTAATGTTTGATCACTATATGATGCTAATGAATGCACTAAACTATGAAATTTAGTAGCTGGCACCTCATTTGATAGCTCGACCATATCGAGAAATTGAAAAGGATTATTAACCCATGCACTATTATTAGTCTCTTGTGCTACGTTTGTAAGAGCTTTATCAAATGATGTTATCATCCAGTGTTCAGAGAACTTGCTCACTCTTTCGTCTACATATAACAAAGCGTATACATCATTCCGAATCAAATGATCTTGCTTATCTATACCATTATTTGCTAAATAGTACGAATAAGCGGTCTCTAATGATTTTCTCTCTTCTTCTTTATATAATGGAATATCAAGATATTTAAAGCCATTTCTAGTTAATAGAGACTGGACGCTAGTCATAACCTCTCTAATCCATGCCTTAAAATCCTGGCGTTCAATCCGAATAGAAGGACTAAATACAGCTAAATAGTCCATGAAGGTTGTTGGGAGAGGAATTTTTTGCAACGAACAAGCATAATAATTTGCGACAAAGGCATTACTTGAATATTGCATTTCCGCTGGATTAAGATCTACTCCATCAAACTTTCGAGCCATCAATAAATGACCTGCACATTCCTTAATATAATAATATGGAATATGGATGGTCATATTCAGTTGCTTTGCTCTTTCAATGCTTTCAATTCCCGTGTCAAAATATTTATTAACATGAGCTCCTTTAAATAAGCAAGAGCACATATATGGAATAGCAACTGTTGGCTCAGCAAGGAGGTTAATATCACACCACCTCTGTGCTCCAAGAGCTTTAGCCGCAGCAATTGGTTTTTTCCCTTCTAATGCTAAATATACTGACGCTAACGTCAATTTATGAATTAACGGATGAGAAGCAGCCATCACAACAAGATCATTAACAATACTATCTAGCATCTTAGGATTAGAGATAGATTTATTCTTATTTAAATATTGTTTAAGTTGTTCTATCCCATTACGATCTGCAGCTCGTAAGATTTGAGAAATAATCGTAGTGCCAGCTTTCGTTAAATTACTTAATTGCTTCTCAATATATGCATTAGCAATCCATGTCGCAGCTTTTCTAGAATCGTCAAATGTCCACGCGAGCCCGTACTCTTTTAACAAATCTGCTTGAGCTGATGCAAGAGAAGATAATTCTTGCTCATATAACCTTTGCCTCGCCGTAACGTTTGTTTTTGTTGTTTCCGTTAGAATATATAAGTCTCCATTCTTGCAAATCTTTTGGTCTCCTAGTAATGCATCTATTCGACGACATAAGAGATCGTGTTTATTCGGAGTAATAGAGAGATAGCTAATAACTTTATCAACTAAATCTATTTTTGTCAACCCGCGGTCTTCACTATACAAGATCATAATTAATGAATCGTCATACACTTTAGTCTTCATATTCTTTGCATCATGAGACAAGATGGTATAGCCATACAAGGCCATTTCTCGATAGTCAACAGTTGAAGTGTAAGAACGTAATTCCGGGTATCCAATTGAATCTAGAAACTGATTTTCTAGTTTTCTATTTATAATTAAATCAGCTAATGTTGCCGGAGTATATACGGTAGCAGCAATATTTAAATCTATAGAAATATCATTTTCCAGACTTCTAGTTTCTGCTTCAGATAGCATGTATGTAGTGATAAAGAAGAATCGGTTTACGCCCAACTTATTAAGTGATTTCTTCGCATCATTATATGCTTTGTTCTTAATGTCACTCTTTTGAGTGGTAATCTGATATGCCACCAACATCCTACTACCATCACTATTGAATGAGGTAAAATCTGTTCCTCCGTCTCCCCGGCCATCAACATTTACAGCAATTAATGAAAAAATCTCATGCAAAACAAAATTGCATGCAATATCAAAATCTCGTTTCCCTAATTTTGAGATATGGTTTGCAAAAGTTTCCTTATCCATAATAGTAAAAATTCTACATTTCCTTTAATCTCTCCAAAAGCTCGTTGACAGTGATAGCTCCATCCATTTGCTTTTTGTCGAAGACCATAAAATAGCGATAATCTTCGCCTGCCTTGTTTGCCCATATCCGGCCTAACTCAATTTTATCTCGAGTGTCGGAGTTATCTCTGTCGTCTCCTTTGGTTTCAATCAAAATCGTTTTCCCGCTTGTAAGACGCACGATAAAGTCGGGATAATGGTTATAACGAGTGTAGCCGTTGATTCTGAAACCTTGACCTCGTTCCGTGTTTCTATGCCAAAACCGCACGTTGTCAAGGTTAGCTACAGCATTGATAATCTTGTATTCCAGATCATTGATATTCTCCTCTTCCGTATAAAGACCTTTGGATAAACCTTTTACGATTGATTTGAATGTTAGCGTCTTTGGGAGTTTGTATTGAGGCGTACATTGAATCTGTCCCGTATCGAGCCATTTCATGAATACCTCTTTCTGATATTTTCCAAGCAGATCTTGAATCTTGTTCTTAACTGTTTCGACAGTTTGCGACAAGAATGTGTACAGATCGGCAATTTGCTCAGAATCGAGATCGTTTATGGCCTCTTTGACATAACGAACAATGTAAGGTTCTGCAATCTCGTCAATGCGTATATTTTTAGCAATCATTCCGGCCAATTGCTCTTTCTGCGACTCCGAAGGTAATGTCATGAAATGCTCTTTGATTCCAGCCAACTGCCGAGCAGACAAATTGAACTGTTTGGGCTGATATTCGTCGCCTTTAGTACTTACCTTCTCCAAATCAATACGAACAGCTTCAGACTCCGAACGAGTGAAGTCGATATTGTGATCTTGTTTGTCGAGATTGAATCCCTCGGATAGCATCGACTTCTCCAAAAGAACGTAGGACCCTGCTGTCTCAAAAATGGATCCTGTATTTACACGTTTTACGAATTGCGGCAATTCGATTTTCTCGGCTTCTTCCTGGAAGTGATCCTTTATCGTATAATGGGGAACCATATCTCTGATATCATTCGGAATGCCGTCATCCTCCTTGACAGCTTCTTCCATTTGTTGGTTGTAGTTATCGCTCTGTTGCTGTGCAAAAACCTCCAACGCGGACGGCTCCTGCGAAACAGGCGTCTGAATGGCAGCCTTTACAGCCTCTGTATCGACCTCAGGCAAAATATCTTCTTCGACATTTTCCGGTTGCGGTTGGGTTGGAGCAACCTCTTCAGGGGCGTCAAATAATCCACCTGCTGGAGCTGACACTTCCGACAAAGGCTGCGATTCATCGAGAGATGCCACTCGATAATCCTTTTTACTAAATCCAGCTCGATTGAGACTATCAATGATATTCTCAATCGTATTGCGGAAATCGGCAGACGAGGTAAACACATACGACAGATTCAATAGCTCGTCTTTCTGCTTCTTGGTGTAGGGCAAACGCAGTACTCGACCGAGAATTTGTTCGACATCCACCCGCGACGATTTGTTTGCCAACGACGCAAGAATATAGGCAAACGGGCAATCCCAGCCCTCCTTCAACGCATTGACTGTGATGATATATCGAACCGGACAATCACGACTCAGCAGATCTGTGTTCTTGATTTCGTCCTTGTCAGCAGTTTTGATTTTGATTTGCTCTTCGGGAATCCCGATCTCAATCAACTTGTCTTTGATTTTATCGAAAGTGACGTTATCATCATTGGTTCTTGGCTGTGCCTGAAAAAGGACAATGGGCCGTATGTATCGTCCAGTTTCTGCCTCTTGTGCTATGGCCTTCTGCTCCAGACTACGCTGCAACTGAATAGCACTGGCAATAACATCCGAGGTTGAACGGTGATTGTACACAATAACCGGCAACTTGACCATATTGGCCTGCTTCAGCTTCATGGAGTCCACAAAGCTGACAATGTTACTCTTTTTACGCGGCGTAGCCGTAAGGTCGAGGATAAAGCACGGATTGATCGAGTTGAGCATATCCACACGGAGATTCGCCTCGAAGTTGTGACTTTCATCGATGATGACGACTGGATTGAGATAGGATAAAACCTGGATAAATCCGGTTTCATCGGCTCCGTCTACCCGTTTGGTCATGCTATCGTACAACTGCGGATATTCTGCCAGACTTCCGTTTTCCCGATACACACGCCGCCCTTCTTTGTTGTTTGCAGCGAATGATTGTACACTCAAAACGAAAATCGTCAATTGCTCTCGAATTTCGGTTGGGCTGATCCCCTGTCCGAACAATGCCGCTTCCTTGTCAACAACGCAGACCGCATTTCCGAAGTGGCTGTCGATCTTTTGACGATAGGGGTGCGACGAATCGCTGAGATTTTTGTAAGTCTGTTTCAGAATCGTATCTGACGGTACAAACCAGGCCACTACCCGAGGCTTGTCAGCCGGCATATGACTAAATATTGTCCGCAGTGCATTGCAGGCAATGAACGTTTTACCTCCGGCCGTGGGCACCTTCACCGTTATGTGCGGAACGCCCGTTATACTGTTGTCATACGGACGCAGATACGTATTGTCCAGCGATGCCAGCGATACGCCTTTTTTCTCCCAGAAATTGCTGAACGCTGTATCCAGTCGACCGTCCACCTCCAATTGGTCGATGAATTGATCGATGTCGTTGATTACATCTTGTTGGTATTTCTTGAGTTCCATGGTCTAAAATCGTTTGATATCGCGCGGAATCTTTTTGAAGATGATATTTCTTTTGGCAAGGTCTTCCTTTGACAGCGTACAGATGTCAGCATAGATAACATACTGTTCAGCACGTTCCGTGACAACGTACAGTGTGTCAAAACCAAGAGTGGTCAACTGCTCTCGTTCATAATAGAAGTAATACCCGGTTCCGTTGTAGGTATCAAGCAGATATTTCGCCTTTTCGGTGCGTTCGCGATCCAGATGATGCTTGGTTTCGGTGTAGTAGATATACTCCCGAATCTTCTCTTCATCGATCTCTTCATTCAGATTCTTCTCTTGGTCGAATATTGGAGCTCCCAGTTCATAGTAATCGAATGCCCCTCCGGTTCCGGCCACCGCATTTTTTCCTTCACCGTATCCGTTCATTGCGCGACGAACCCGTTCTGCCGTAATGTTTTCAGCATAGTCCTCCATTTCAACCAGAATAAACTTCCGATTGCCGCCATCTTTTTTATTGAGGTTCAATACGGCATGAGCTGTAGTCCCTGAGCCTGCAAAAGAATCGAGAATAATACCGTGTTTATTATCCTGACTATTAAAAACCCAGGATAAAAGATATTGTATAAGTTCTTGTGGCTTAGGGTTATTAAAAAGCTTTTGGTCGAATATGGTAGTTATCTCACTTGTCCCGTCTTGATTGTATGGCCCTACTAAAATAGATATAGGCTTTCCATAACGCATATTACCGTGTTCATCTTTCAGATATTGCTTAAATCGAACACTCCATTTACCATTATTCTCATTGAAAACAACATCATTATTTTCAATTGCCTTATATAGACGAGATTTTTCCCATATCCATTGTTTATCAGGCCAAATTTCTGCTCCATTATGATATAACGGATAGACAAGATTTATTCTATCATCTTTACTTTTTGTCGCTAATGGCTGAGTAATATATCCTCCTCTAATGGAATATTTTTCGTCTTTTAATTTGTATTTCTTTATCTCTTCCTCAGATAATGGGGCAGCAACGGACTCAATGGGATTCTTAGAGTAGCATATGATATATTCATGTACATTGCCGACTCCTTTTGTTAACGCCCCCGGTCCATACTTATTTTTCCAGATTATCTTATGAATAAAACATCGATTCCCAAATATTTCATCCATTATAAGATGTAAATATTTTTCTTCATTATCATCAATCGAAATAAAGATTACCCCGTCATCGGCAAGTAGTTTGTGGAGTAGTTTCAACCGAGGATACATCATGCAGAGCCATTTGTCGTGGCGGCTCAGGTCCTCCCCCTGCTTGCCGACAACCTCGCCCAACCACTTCTTGATTTTCGGATCATTCACATTGTCGTTGTAGACCCATTTCTCGTTCCCGGTATTGTAGGGCGGATCGATATAGATGCACTTGATTCGCCCCTCGTATTCGGGGAGCAGGGATTTCAGCGCTTCGAGGTTGTCGCCGTGAATGATCTTATTACCGCTATTTGTGGGAGTCGTGTCAGTTGGATCATCTGCCCGGAATCCGTATTTATGCTCCAGCATCCGATACGGCACTTCCTGATGGTGATTGACAACTTTCTCCTTTCCTATCCAAGTCAGTGTAGGCATATGTTTATTCTTCTTTCGTAATTTTTTTCGCTATGACGTCCAGACTTTTCTGTATGGGCATATATTGCTGGTTGTTCAGTACAAGTCCTTTCTGAATACCCTCCATGGATGCAGCCAACTCGTCTTTGATTTTCATACTGCCCTCCATAATAAAGTCGCTTATGCAGAAAGATTCTTCGATTGAATATCTGCCGCAATATGTTCCGGCTATATGTAGTGGAGAATCCATATTATTGTCAAGCCACTTGTTTATGTCACGTTGCATGAACTTTTCGCGGTATAGAGTTATCTCGCTATCCATATCGCTTTTTACTCTCGACAAGTAGAAATATTTACTTACCCCGGCTTCTATGGCAAATGTCCTGTTTTGCAACCTTACATACGAATTCTTTACCGCTTCGGAGTAATGATTGTCGATAAGATCTCCAGTTAACGTCATGGATATATTGTACGCCGTTTCCTTCCCCACATTGGTTATTCGCAGCAAGAAAAGTCCATCATTCGATATAATACCAAAACTTAGTCGAGCACGACGATCCTCCAATCATTGCTGCCGCATCTCATTAAGCTGCTGTTTATTCTGCCACAATGCTATGACAGCAACCAATGCCGTAATAGCTGTAATGATAGCACTTACAGCAGTCCAATTTATCATACACATATTTTCCATACAAAATAGATTATAAAGATATGAAATTTTCTGCAATTCATTGTGGTGTTGAAAAAGAAATAAGAATTTGAAGAAAGATCGAATAGTGATATTGCATTCTATTTTCGACGGTAAAAATAGGATGAAATAGCATATTGTATAAGAAGAGAAATATCATACATTTGATCTGTAAATTAGTAGATTATATTATCCCCATCTACACATAATGAAAAGATATTACCTAATTAATATTGGATTCCCAACCAAACTTTAACAACCCATGAACACTTTGCTGGATTGCCGTTTCATGCAGACGGCACTGGGGCATGCCCCCTGTACATTGACGGATGAAGAACTTCGCTCGGACTTCAAGGACTTTCAGACCGCACTTCTTGACCTGCTTGACGGCAGCGGCGGATATCGGACAATCGACTTCATGCTCCAGGATACCTTGTGTATTTTGGAGCATATTTTTTCCAGCAAAAAAAAATAACACATTATTGCGCCTGTTCGTTTTACGGGCCAGGTCCAATCTGCGCACCTGCATCGCGCAAAATAACAAACGGCTGACCAACCCCGAACTCTTCACCTCCGTTTCTCCAGTTTGCAGATCCCCGCTGCATTGGGGATGCAAGCCGATTGATCTGGCTGAATTTCTCGTCTACGCCTCCGAATTCGGGGCATTCGGCAATGCTCCGTTCACCGAAGTCGTGCGTCAGCACGAATGGCTATACAATATCAAACTGGGTGCGCCGCGCGATTTGAAACGCAGCGTCAAGGATCGCAAAATCCGGACAACGGCATTCATCGACTCCTTGCAGGAGGCTGCGCGGCAATAGCAAACCACGATCTGATTAACAGTCGGTTGCAAATAAACTTCACCCACGTGGGTATCCACGTGGGTAGTTTTATTGCATCCGTTTCAGGAACTTTGCCCTTGGAAATCGCAAAACAATGGTTATGGAACTGAACGCAATCATCGAAGAGATGCAGGGTTGCATCTTCTCGCTTCAGCAACGGGTTGAGGAGTTGAAGGGCATGGACGACAAGTCGGCCGAGACGATTCTGCTTACACGTCAGGAGGCGGCCGACCTGCTTGGCAAGTCGCTGCGGCAACTCGACCGCGACTGTCGTCGTTACGGCATTCGCAAAGTAGCGGCCAACGGCGGCGTCCGTATCCCGAAAATCGACCTGCTCGTACACATGGGGCTGGTGGCCCGTCCTGCGGAACCGCAGCGGAGCGAACTGGAGCGTCTTCTGTGCAAACACGGCCGGCAATGAACTACCTCGCGGAGATACGACATTTCTACGATTGGCTTGAAACGGAGTCTTTGCCCTCGAACGCCATCGTGCTGTGGCATGCCCTGATGTTCACGGCGAACCGCTGTGGCTGGCGCGAGGAGTTTTCGGCCCCGTTCTCGGTGCTGGAGAACCGCACAAAACTCGACAAATCGACCATCTGCCGCATGCGGCGCATTTTGGTTGAGCGGGGCGTTATCTCTGTCCGCGGACAGCGCGGACGCCGGAGTGCCATCTATCGTTTGAATCCCTTTGAGCGTCATCCGGCAGAGCACGACACGACGGTTTCTGCCACGCAAATTCATTCGATGACCGGCAAAGCGTTGCAATCCGCAACGCCGACCGCCACCGTCTCCATACAGGACAGAATTATTCCGGAAAAAGAAAAAACAAGCAAAAAAGAAAAAGCGCTGCGCCGGCGGGAGGAGAGAAAAGGTTGCGCCGAAAAGAGAGAACCCATGCGGCAGAACCTGTCGCAGTTCCTCGCATCGCTCGACGAGGCATGGCGCGCACCAATGAGTATCTGGCTGGAGTACAAACGTTCGCGCCGCGAAGGCTACCGCAGCGAGATGGGCGCCCGCAAGTGCCTTGCGTTGCTCCGCGACCTCTCGGGCGACGATCCGGCCGTTGCCGCAGCGGTGATCGACCGGAGCATTGCCAACAACTGGGCGGGACTGTTCCCGTTGCGGCCGGGCGATACTTCCGCGCCGTCACGTACCCGAAATTCCGGAGATGTGTTGCATCCTGCAACGGAGGAGCATGCCCGTCGTCTTCTGGAAAAGTTCGACCGCAGCACCAAGTGAGACAATGACCTCATTCCCCACATATCACATGCCGTATATTCACCCTGCAAAACACCTCGTCATGGAACCTCTTGCTACAATCATCGACCGCCTTTCGGCGGAAAAGCGACTTGTCGTCCGCCGTGCTGAAAGCCTTTCATGGGGCGACCGCGAACGAAGCGAAGCCCTCTTCCGCGAAATCTTTCGGCGTGTGGATCGCACGGTTGTCCGTTACCGTCCGTTGCCCGAATACGCTTCCGTCATCGGATGGATGACCGCCACCGATGGCCGCGGGCTGCTGCTCTGGGGTGACTGCGGACGCGGCAAGAGTACGATACTGACCGGCGTGATTCCCGTACTGCTGGCCATGAAGGGTTTTCACGCTTGTCCGGTACATGCCGACGAACTGACCAAGCCCTATCTCTTTGCCGCCAGTACGGCCGGATGCGACCCGACCTGCTCGAACCTCGACTTTCTGACCCGGACCCCCTTTCCGATTATTGACGAGGTGGGAGTCGAGCCGCTCATCAACGATTACGGCGAACGCTACGAGGGTTTCAACCGCATCGTCAATGCGGCGGAACGTCGCCTGCGGCCGCTGTTCCTCGCAACGAATCTCTCGAAGGAGCAACTACTGCGTCGCTACGGCGAGCGGACATTCGACCGTCTGACCCGCCTGTGCCGGGCCGTGGAGTTCCGGGGCGAGAGCCTGCGCTGACACTGAAACAAGAATGAGATATGAAACTGCAACGAATCATCCATCTGTTGGAAGACGGTCGCCGCAAGTATGTGACCCACAACGGTGAAATCGAAAAATGGACGGAGGTCGAGATTGAAAATCTCCGGGCAAACATGGCACGCTTCGGTCCGGCGGCCTATACGGCCGACTTCGCCAGGTACGGTATCTCGGCCCGCGAACTGCGCGAGCGCTATCCCGATGCCCGCATCGTGCGCATCGTCGGCTTCGAGACCGAGGACCACGACCTGCCGCTCAACCCCGAAATCATCTTCTGACCATGCCGACATTGAAAAGGACATGCCGTCGCCCGTGGCAGCCGGAGCATGCTCCGCAGATGGGCCGCCGGCATGCCAATACGGAGTTCTACCGTTCGACGGCGTGGCGGAAGCTGCGGGCCGAGCAACTGCACCGGCAGCCGCTCTGCGAGCGCTGCCTTGCACAGGGCCGCCACACTCCGGCTCACGTCGTGGACCACATTCGTCCCGTGAACCAGGGCGGTGCGCCGCTCGACCTTGAGAACCTCCAATCGCTCTGTGCAGCCTGCCACAACCGCAAATCCGGCACAGAGCGTCATCAGCGACAAATTCAAAAATCAATGCCTATGAAGTAAAACGGTGAGAATGGGCGTGCGGCGGTGGTTGCAATCAGTCAAAAGGCTTTATGGCGCCTCACGCCCATTGTTTGAAACATGAGAAACGATGCGAACGACACTGAACTTGAACGAAATAATTGCCCAATGGCTCTCGGAGTGCGACATTCTGCCCTCCACGGCCCGGGACTACGAACGCAAACTGGCCCTGTGGTTCCGCTGGCTGTCGGCCGCTGGGGTCGATACGCGGTCGCCCGAACGGCGGCACGTCGTGGAGTACAAGCAGCACCTGCAACGCGAAGGGCGTAGCCTCCTGACGGTGAACAGCCTCGTTACCGTTGTGAAACTCTTCTACGGCTTCTGCGAGCGTCACGGTTACTGCGACAATATCGCCGCAGGAATCCGGAGCAGCCGTCGCCGGTCGGGGTACAGCAAACTGCCGCTTACAGCCGAGCAGGCCCGGCGGCTGTTGGAGTCGATCGACACGACGACCGTCATCGGGCGGCGCGACCGGCTGATGCTCTCGCTGATGTTGTTCAACGGACTGCGTACCTGCGAGGTGGAACGCATCGACCTCGGGGACTTCGCGGAGCGGGAGGGCGAACCGGTGCTGGTAGTCCAACGGAAAGGCCGCACGGAGAAGAACGAGATCGTCGTGCTGCATCCCGACACCGTGGAGCGTCTTGCCGAGTACGTTGCCGACCGGCCGTGGAATGCCTCCGCACCGCTCTTCATCTCGCACAAACCCGAATGCGACAATCGACTGGTCAGGCAGACTATCGGCCGCATCGTGAAGCAGCGACTGGCCCGCATCGGCCTTGTGCATCCGAAACTCTCGGCGCACTCGCTGCGGCATACCTTCGGAGCGCTGATGGTCGAGCAGGGCGTGGACATCGAGACGGTCAAGGACATGATGGGACACTCCGATACAAGAACCACGCGCATCTATGTCGAGATGGCGCAGCAGCGTAAACTCCTGCATCACTCGCCGTCGCGGGCTGTCGGAAATCTGATTTTGTCGGACCTTAATCGGACGGATGATTAAAGTACAGTGAATTAATGAATCATGCCAATATTTTGAGGGACACGTGGTTCCAGATTCTGTTCCCAACGCAGCATCATCCTGCTTTTTGCGGCGACCGGACCAACCGGAGTGCCCCGGGCCGGGCCTTGCGCCGTTGAGGGAAGGGGGCGGAATTCCTTCGTACCCTTCAAAACGTAATCGCAGCCCCAATCGCGTACACACGCGTGCAGAATTGGCAATATCGGTATCACGGACCGGTTGCAAAAGGTCAGTACGGAATTCGAAAGTAGTCGAGCAGGGCCTTGTAGTTGTCCTGCGCCGTGAGGCAGGTGTCGCGCAGATATTCACGCACGGCGGGCCACTGCTGCAGACCGCGGTAGTAGAACATCTTGAGGTCGTCGGTGATGATGAAGGGAACGATGCCGACTGCCAGACACTCCTTGAACATCAGGAGCCTTCCGACGCGGCCGTTGCCATCCTGAAACGGGTGGATGCACTCGAAACGCTGGTGCAGGTCGAGGATGTCGTCGAGTGTCTTGTGGCGCCGGGAGTTGTACTCCGCCAGGAGTCGCTTCATCTCGCGGTGTACCTCTTCGGGAGACGTGGTCTCCATGCCACCGACCTCGTTGGGCAGACGCTTGTAGTCGCCCACGGCGAACCACTCCTTGCGGCTGTCCGACGTGCCGGACTTGAGTTGTGCGTGCAGTTCCTTGATGAAGGCTTCGGTGAGCGGTTCTTCGGCCCGGTCGATAATCGTGTCGATGCAGCGAAAGTGGTTCGTGGTTTCGAGGATATCGTCCACGCGCAGCGTTTCGCCCTCGACGCCCACCGTGTCGGTCTCGAAGATGTGGCGGGTCTGGTCGTGGGTCAGCCGGCTGCCTTCGATGTGGTTCGAGTTGTAGGTGAGGTCGATCTGCGTGCGGTGGTAGATGCCGCCCTTGAGACGCATCTCCTTCTGCTCGCGCAACACCTCCAACAGCGGCATGACATGCCCGGCTCGCAGCTTGCGAATGGGCAATGCGGCATCCGCCGGGATGTTCCAGGTCTTGCCCGTAAGAAAGGCTCCCTCGATCTTTCCCGAGGCGCAGTAGTTGCGAGCCGTGCGTTCCGCGATGCCGTGCTTTGCGGCGAATGCCGCGACTGAAATGTACTCCATAACCGAACGTCGTATCGGCAAGTTAGAAGGCCGATTTCCGATCCAAATATAACGATTCTTGCCGATACCGGCAAGTTGTGACAATAAAAAACAAGCCAAAGAGATGAAAGGACGCAGAAAGATACCCGACACGCTGAAGACGCTGCGCGGCACCGACCAGCCGTGCCGCATGACGGGCGGAGCAAAGCCGTCAGCCACGAATGTCGTTGCCGTACCGCGTTCCGGCCTGAAAGGTACGGCCCGCAAGGTTTTCGGAATCGTGACGGCGGAACTTATCCACAAACGGCTTCTGGAGGTCGTGGGCGTAGATCTGGTCGTGGCTTATGCCCGCGAGATGGGTCTTTACCATGACATGATGCGTGCCGTCGAACGCGAAGGCGCGACCGTGGAGGTTATGACGCGCAACGGTCCGACAACGGTAGTCAATCCCAAGCGGCGTATCGCCGAGGGCGCGCTCGCCAACGCCCGTTCGCTGGCGGCGGAGTTCGGACTGACGCCCGCAAGCCGCCACCGCGTTGCGGCCCTGCTTGCCGATGATGCTCCAAAAGATGACTTCGCGGAGTTTGAAGAGATGGAATAGTATGACAACGACGAAAAAATATCCCGCCGAGATTTATGCCGAACAGGTGCGCGACGGCCGCATACTGGTCTGCGAATACGTCCGTCTGGCTGTGCGCCGCTACTATGCCGATCAGGACTGCGCACTCGAACGCGGTTGGCACTTTGATCGCCGGGCAGCGCTGCGTGCAATCGGTTTCATCGAGCGCCTCAAGCACACCAAGGGCGAGTGGGCCGGTCGCCGTTTCCGGCTCGAGCCGTGGCAGCACTTTGTGCTGTGGAATATCTTCGGCTGGAAGAATGCCGACGGCACACGCCGTTTCCGCTATGCCTATATCGAGATCGCCCGTAAGAACGGCAAGACGGCACTCTCGGCCGGCGTGGGGCTCTACATGCTCTTCGCCGACGGCGAGTCGCGCCCCGAGGTCTATTCGGCTGCCACGGTCAAGGACCAGGCGAAAATCTGCTTTGCCGATGCCGTCGAGGTTGTCCGTGCCACCGACCTCAAGCACTACCTCACGCCGTTCCGCAACTCTATCGTTTACGAAGCGCGCGGCGGCATGATGAAGCCCTTGTCGTCGGACTACGGCACGCACGACGGTCTGAATCCCTCGTGCGGCATCATCGACGAGTTCCATGCTCACCGCGACAGCGGGATGTTCGACGTCATCAAGTCGGCTTTCGGCGCACGCCGCCAGCCGCTGATGTTCATCATAACCACCGCCGGTTTCAACAAGTCGGGCGCATGCTATGCCTACCGCGGGAACGTGATTAAAGTACTGCGTGAGGTGAACGAGGACGATACGCTGTTCGGCATCATATATACGCTCGACACGAACGAGGAGTGGGACGACCCGCGCATGTGGATAAAGTCGAACCCCAACCTCGGCGTTTCGCTCTCGGCCGACTACCTTGCCGACCAGGTGCGCGATGCCCGCAACCGTCCCGAGGCCGTGCGCAACGTGATGACGAAGAACCTCAATCTGTGGGTCGATGCCGAGCGGACGTGGATTCTCGACGACGCATGGCAGAAGTGTGTCGGTACGACCTCGCCCGACGAACTGCGCGGCTGCGCCTGCTGGGGTGGTCTCGATCTCTCGAACGTCTCCGACATCACGGCCTATGTGCTTTTATTTCACGAGAACGACCGCTTTCAACTCATGCCGTACTTCTGGATACCCGAGGATAAGATGCTCGAAAAGATCCGCCGCGAGAATATCAACTACGACCGTTGGGTGGCCGGCGGATATGTCACCGTCACGCCGGGTAACGTCATCGACTACGACTTTGTCAAGGCCGACATCCTCCGCCGGACGGCCGACTACGACCTGCGTTCGTCGGCATACGATCGTTGGAACGCCTCGCAGACGATCATCGACCTCCAGAACGAGGGCATGACCTGCAATCCATTCGGTCAGGGTTACGGCTCTATGTCGGCCCCGACGCGCGAATTCGAGAAACTGGTGCTCACGGGCCGCATCGAACACTTCGGCAACCCCGTGTTGCGGTGGATGCTCGCCTCGACGGTTGTCAAAAGCGACCCGGCCGGAAACATTAAGCCCGACAAGGAGCGCTCGACGCAGAAGATCGACGGCATCGTCGCCTCAATCATGGCTCTCGGCGAGTGGATGACGGCGCAGGCGGGCGATGAACGAAACCCATACGAAAACCGAGGATTATTGACTCTCTGAAACGATACGACGATGAACAGAAAGATGAATCGAAAACAGTACCGGCGCTACCATTCTCCGGTCATTACGGCCGAACGCGAACGCATCGAGAAACAACTCTCGGCCCTGACGCCGCTCACACCCGAAATGCGGCATTTCCTCTCGTTCGAGGGCTTCGCGGAACTCTACCTCCGCATGCGCGATCTCTATCCGACGCAGTTGGAGGCTTACGAACGCCTCGAAGATTTTCACATCACCCTCACCGGCCGTCGCCGCTATTCGGAGTTCAGTTCGTTCCGGCGAGTGCTGAACCGCATGATGCAGGCGATGAGATAAGACGCACGGGCTTCGTGCCGACCTCTAGACCATAAAGCACTCCGAGCGAACTCGTGCGGCCCTGCTCGTTGACAGCATAGACGCTCTCCTCGGCCATCGAGGCGATGGTGTAGTTGCGGGTTTGGGCCGTTTGCCAACCCGTTCGGCGGGCGTTGCGGACAGCAAAGATCAGGATGCGCTGCTCGGCCAGCGCCTCTTCAACGTCGGGTGGGTAACGGTGGTAGAGGGCTCGCCCCAGGGCCCAGATCACCGGGTGGCGGGCTTTCAGCAAGAGTTCAAAGAGGGATTTTTCGAGCGGAGATTGGAAACCGCTGATTACGACGCGATCGGTTGCGCAACACGCCTTGGCCCAGCGCAAGGCCTGCTCCTCGACGGAGGGCGAGACGACGCGCGAGGCGAAGAAGGCGACCTTCCGGCGGTCGAGCAGAGCTGGATTGCCCGTGTAATCGTAATCGAAAGCCATAAAAAACGTGGGTTGCCGCATTGACTTATCCCACGCTCAGGCCTTCGCTGCCCCACATTGAAACAAGTAACACGGACAGCCCACGCGAAACGTGTATCATGCACATAACAAGCCAAAGGCCTGCGGGCACAATACAAGCGTCCACGAGGCGTCCAGTTACATCTCTTTCAATGTGTCAAGTTTGCGAAGTTTGAGCGTGAAAGAAAACGTAACGAAACGTTCGTAATATGTTAGTTCCGCGGATCGGCACGGAACCATCTACAAAAATAGGCAATTAAATCGAAAAACTGCCAACGGCCGTCGATTTTTGCGACAAAGTTTCATATGTGAAAATTTTTGAAATTTCCACATAATGTATTGTAATATTTGTATCGGTGTATTATATTTACAAATATTTAATGTCCAAAATATGGATTGGTACGAGAATTTGCCCGATAGTTGTCCTCCTTCAGATGCAATGGAACCTTCTGGAGAATCATATTATCGTATCATAAACTCTACACAACCAGTTAATTCTGATTTTTTATCATATAGAGCATTGAATCCTGACAAGAAAGTTTTTGTTAGTGAATGTCAGGCCAAGGCAATATCATTGTTTACTGATGTCGAAAGTTGCCGAGTTATTTCTAAACTGCCTAAATTTAAAGGTAAGAATATATATATCGGCGAATTAGTATTAACTAAATCAGATGGTTTAATAGCACATACACCTAATAAGAATTCTACAAATCATTATTCATGGTGGCGTTCTAAAGAGTTTGATATTAAAACAGTGAGATTAGTGAATGAATAGAGCAATATACATAGATCAAATATTATTGTATTATGATACAATACAGTTATTCGTGGGTTTGGATGGAGTACAGACTCGCTATTTATGTATGTTATATTCAGACGATGATCAAGATAAATATATTGCTATACGGATTTCGGTAAATAAACTTGCATTACTATTATCCGGTAAAATTGATTTACGATCATTATATACAAGTCCAGAGATTCCAAATGAATACTATATTTTATATGTTGTAAAAGATCATGAATTTGAAATAATCGATAGACGGAGTAATGTTGAAGAGTATATGCTTCCAGAAGAGGAAGCTTTTGTAATTGAACAAAACAGATATACAGACATAGTTAAAGAACGAATAACCTACCATAAGCCTATTATCCATCTGGGATTTATCAGCACTAATAATTCATATGATATAAAAGCATCCGTACTATCCCCATTGATATTAAGTTATCAAGATTTTGTTATCAACACGCATAAAAAAATATGCAATAATTCTGTAGATCGTCAAGTTAATCCTGAATTGCATATTTTTAGTACTTCGGCTGCATCTTTTAACTTACATATGTATATTCAAGATGACCTTGATTTGTTTGGTGGCTCGACTATGGACCATACTTTGAACTATATAAATGAAATACTCGATTTTCAAAATGAAGAAAGATTGACAGAACTCTTAACTACTATAAGAGGCCGAGCCATTACACATTACAAACGATTTATAAAAGGTTTAATAGATAATAATATAAGTATTAAGACTGCTTGGACAACATCTGATATCAATAATCCAGTTGTGTATAATCGCATATCGCCTGAAAAATTACAAAATGCATATGATATTGTGAAACAATCGACTGGATTAGAAAATGAATATCAAGAACTTTCAGGTTATTTTTTGAAAGTCGACACTACTAATGGCGCATGGAAACTATATGACGAAATAAATGAGAAATTATATAAAGGCGAATGTATAGATCTTGGAATCTTGGTCGGAATTAGAATCCGATTGACACATTATAAAATAAAATGTTTGAAAAAAATAGAAAAACAAAATATAACCAATAAATTGTCAGAAACTCTCTATGTTGAATCTATAGAAGAAATAGAATAAGACAAAGTCGTATTATAAATGTGAATCGCTTCATTAAGTTTGCCGCAAAGCAGATTCGATGAAGCGGTTTTCTTTCTGGCGGCGTAAAGAGCGGCGCGACATCTCTTCGGCCGAGTTCGAGGCCGCCGTGAACAAGGTCATCTCGGCAGATACGGTCGCTGATGCCACCCGTGAAGTGTATATCACCGAAGAGGGTGCACTGAACCTTACGGCCGTATGGGCTTGCGTGCGTATTCTCTCCGAGACGGTAGGAACATTGCCGCTCCACCTTTACCGGCGCACGGAACACGGCCGCGAACGACAGTACGGCCATCCCTGTCACCGATTGGTACAAGCTCCCAACAACCACGCCACACGCTTCGATCTGATGCACCATCTGATGATTTCGTGTGCGCTGTGGGGCAACGGCTACGTCCGCATCTTCCGCGACCGTCATTATCGTCCGGAACGGCTGCTGTTCCTGCATCCGGCACGTGTCGAACCGCTGCTCACCGATAACGACGAACTCTTCTACCGGCTCGACACGGGAGAACTGCTTCCGAACGACGATATGATTCACCTGCGTGGACTTTCGATTAACGGCTACAAGGGTAAAAGTCCGATAGCCGTTCATCGCGACAACCTCCAACTCTCCGTCTCGGCACAACTCTACGGCAAACGCTTCTTCGATCAGGGTGGCAACATGTCGGGCGTCTTCAAGTATCCCTCGACGCTCAAGCCCGAGGCCTACCAGCGTCTGAAAAAGGACTTGTTGGCCCAGTCGGTCGGGCTGCACAACGCCCACGTACCGCTGCTGTTGGAGGGCGGCATGACCTACGAGCGCATATCGATTCCGCCCGAGGATGCGCAATTCATTGCCACGCGCAAGTTCCAGAAGACGGAGATAGCCACCATCTACGGCATTCCACCCCACATGATAGCCGACCTCGAACGGGCCACAAATAACAACATCGAGCACCAAGGCATGGAGTTCGTGCAATACTGCCTGATGCCGTACCTGGTTCGTATCGAGGAAGAGTTCAACCGCAAACTGCTGCGCGAGGAAGAGTTTGGCGAATATTACTTCCTCTTTGGCTTGAACGGCCTGCTACGCGGCGATGCCAAGACTCGTTCGGAATACTACAAGAACATGAACATCGTCGGAGCGATATCGGCCAACGAGATCCGCGCTCTGGAGGACATGAACGCCTATGAGGGAGGCGACACCTATTTCGTGCAGATGAACATGCAGACAATCAAACATGCGATATATGGAGAAGAGAACAACGCCGGCTGATGGCCTTGAAATCCGGAGCCTCGTGGGCGACCTGCACATCGAGAGCCGAGATACGGGTGCGGCAGGTCGGACGATCGTCGGTTATGCCGCGAAATTCGAGTGCTGGAGCGAACCGATCATGGGCTGGTTCCGCGAGAGAATTGCGCGGGGTGCCTTCGATGGGTGCGACATGCAGGACGTTATCATGTGTTTCAATCACCGCGACGATGCGATTCTGGCCCGCACGACGAGCGGGACGCTTCGTCTGGAGGTTGACGACGTCGGGCTACGTTTCGCATTCGAAGCGCCGCATACGACCGTGGGCAACGATATGTTGGAGTTGGTGCGGCGTGGCGACGTATCGAAATGCTCGTTCCGCTTCGGCGTGAAGGAGGATGTGTGGCAGTATGCCGATGCACGGAACGGCCTGGATCTGGACGAGCGAACTATTCTGCGTTTCTCGCACGTAGTGGATGTCTCACTGGTCACCTTTCCTGCCTATCCGGCTACCGAAGCATCACTGCGTCGTCTTGAAAAGCGCAAACAGGAGTGGCTGCGCGAGCAGAAGACGGAATCGGTGTCCCGCAGCAAAATGGAGAGCCTGTCGCGGAAACGCCTGGCAGATCTGTTGAAGTTGAAGCAATAGTTCTCCGCCCGGCAACTGCGACAATGTTTCGCCCGGGAGCGACTGGGAGGGATTAAGTTTGCCTGTGAACGAAACGAAAAATCTATGAGCAAACTGAAATCCCTCAAAGAGAGCCGCGCGGCGATCTTCACGCAGATCGACGAACTGCGCACGGCAACCGACGGGCGCGAGATGACCTCCGAGGAGGAGGCCCGGTGGCAGCAACTGCTTGCCGACTACGAGAAGGCCGATCGTGCCGTCGAGGCCGAGGAGCGTTACGTGGAGATCGAACGCCGGCAGGCCGAACGTCAATACGCTGCCCGCGAAACGACTGACAATGGCTCCGGTCTGCAGGCTGATGAGTACCGCTCGGCATTTCGCGACTACCTGCAACACGGTGCCACGGGTGTCTCTCCCGAAAGCCGTGCGCTCTTCGAGCAGCGGGCCGGCCTCACCGGACTTTCGGCCGGCGTTCTTGTCCCGGCAACGCTTGCCGAGAACATCGAGGTGGCGTTGAAAGCCTACGGCGGTATGTTCGAGGCCGGCACGATCCTCACTACGACCTCGGGCGGCGATCTGATCCTCCCGACGGTGAACGACACGGAGTCGAAGGCAACGGTCGTGGCCGAGTACCAGCAATCGACCAAATCGGCGCCGTCGTTCGGCTCGGTGACCCTCAAGGCCTACACCTACCGCACGCCGATTGTCCCCGTATCGCTCGAACTGCTGCAGGACTCGGCCTTCGACCTCGAAGCGCTGCTGTCTGGACTGCTGAGCGACTCGTTCGGCCGCGGTATCAATGCAGACCTCACCTCGGGCAACGGCACGGGCAAACCTTCGGGTATCGTGGGCGCCGCTACAGCCTGCAAAACGGCACCGGCAGCCTCCGCTGTCACGCTTGACGACATCATCGAACTGGTCAAGGGTGTCGACTCTTCCTATGCGCGCAACGGTCGGTTCATGTTCAACCGCAACACGCTCTGGGCGCTGGTCAAGATCAAGGACTCGACGGGTCGCTACATCTGGCAGGAAGGTGCGCGCGACGGTACACCGTCGACGCTCTTCGGCAAGGGGTATGTGCTGAACGATGATCTGGAAGACATCGGTGCCGGCAAGACCTCGGTGCTCTTCGGCGACCTGTCGAAGTACCGCATCCGCATGGTAAAGTCGTTCCGCGTCATCCGGCTTAACGAACTGCTTGCGGAATACCTCTCGATCGGACTGTTCGGCTTCGCGCGTGTCGATGGCGTGCTGCTCGATGCCGGTACGCATCCGGTCCACAAACTGGTTCACAAATCCGCATAGAAGATGCGTGTTCTCGAGAACGGTGAGCCGCCGATAACCATGGACCTCGCCCGGCAGCACCTGCGGGTAGGCAGCGCCACCCATGACGATACACTGATTGCTGCGAAACTCGACATGGCTGTTGCCGTGGCCGAGGACCTGTCGGGACGTTTCATCCGGCAGCGGAGTGTGGAAATCGAAGCTACGCTTCCCGTCGTCGAGCATCCGACGCTCCGGCTGCCCGTCCCGACGACGGCTGTCGAGCGGCTCACTGCCTCTCGTGAACCTCTTTCCGACGACCTGTGGCAACTGCATGCCAACGACTACACGGCCTGTCTCACGTTTAATGCCTCCTGCGGTGGTATGCAGATTTCGGCGACACTGCTTGTCGGCTATGACGAAGAGAGCCTTCCGCCTGCCATCCGGGCCGCCGTGCTGCTTATTCTGGGTACGCTCTACGACAACGAATCGGATGCTCTGGTCGGCCGTTCGGTCTCCGAACTGCCGCTCACGGCCGAAAAACTCCTGCTTCCGTGGCGGGTAACCCCATATGGCGATGTTTGACCACCGAATCGAAATCCTCGAATACGTCGAGGAGCGCGACGCCTACAACGATCGTACGCAACGTCTGCGGAGCGTGGCCGTCTGCTACGCACAATATACCGAAGCCGGTGGTCGCGAAAACCTCTATGCGGGCCGTATCGCACACGAAAACGAGGCGGTCTATACAATCCGGTGGATTCCCGACCTGCGTCCCGATATGGTTGTCCGCGACGAAGGAATACTGCGGCACATCACCTCCATCCACGCCGAGGGCCGCCGCTGGCGACTTCACATCAAATGCAGGAAAAGCGATGCTGACACTGAAAGTTGACGGTTACGTCGAAGCCAAACGCATTATGGACCAACTGCCCAATAACATGCAGAAGCGGATGCTGCTTACGGCGCTGCGCACCTCGGCACAACCGATGCTCCGCACGGCAAAGGGTCGCGTTCCGGCACGCACGGGACGTCTGCGCAGGCAACTGCGCATCGTACGCTTCCGCGACCGCAATGCGCCCAGGTCGGAGGTGGATGTTGCCGTCAAACCGGTCTTCGAGCGTACCAAACGTAAGGGAGCCGTAAACCAATATTACGGCAAGTTTATCCACGAGGGTACGAAGGACCCGCGAACCTCGCGCAAGGGACGGCTGCTCGTCTTCGAGAACGAACGCGGCGAGAAGATCTTCACGCGAAGCGTGCGCGGTCTGCGTGCCGTTCCTTTTCTGGAGATTGCCTACACGCAGGAATCGGAACGTACCGTAGCGCTCTTCGGCGACGCGCTGGCCGCGGCCGTCGAGAAGTTCGTCGTCCGCAACTTCAAAGCCGTATCGCCATGACCGATTTCAAGACCCGCCTTATCGCCCTGATCGAGGCTGCCGTTCCCGAGTTGCAGGGGCGCGTGCAGGCCGGGGCCGTCGATGCCCGCACGCCGACACCGTTTGCGGCCTTCACCGTTCCGGAGGAGACCCCGGTCCGTACGCTGCACGGCATTGCGGGCTACGTGACCACCTTTGAGGTTGCAGTCTGTGACGGCCGCTATGCTGCCGCCGAGCAACTCAAACACCACATCATCGCGGCGCTGGAGGGCGCCGGGTTCGAGGGGCGCCGCGGTTACCTCCGCTCCTCGGCCACGGAATACTATGCCGACGGCGACCTGCACGGCATCACACTTACCTTTCGAATCATCTGAACACAAAACAACAGACGCTTATGCCGGAATCCATTGGAACGAAAAAGATTATCCAGGGCGAGGACATCATCCTGCTTGTGGATGAGAAGACGACGCTTCATGCCACGTCGCACACGCTGAAGGTCGATCTGGAGATGAAGGAGTTGCGCACGAAGGACACCAACGGCAAGGAGAAGGCTCCGGGCGACATATCCTGGTCGGTTGACGGCGACGGGCTGGTGGTACTCGACGACTCAATCGAGAATGCCCACTCTTCGGAAGACCTGTTAGGCATCGTCCTCTCCAAGAAACTGGTCGACGTGGTCATCAAGTCGCCACTTACGGGCCTTGTGAAGATGTATACGGGCAAGGCCTACATCACGACCTTCTCGCTCTCGACGCCCGCGGGCGACAACGCCACATACAGTTACGCTCTTACCGGCAGCGGGAATCTGACTCCTGCCGACAATCCGCAACCTTGATACTATGCATACCATGAAAGAGATCATCATCCACGGTACGCCGCACCCGGTTCATTTCGGGCTGCGCGCCATTCATGAATTCACCCGACAGCGCGGCGCCGACTTCGCCACGACCGTCTCGTCGGCCGAAGCCCTCTCGACGCTCGACAGCATCGTGGCGCTGACCGCCACGGGACTCAATGAAGGAGCCCGACGTGCGGGCGACGACCGGCGCTACACCGAAGACGAAGTATGGGACCTCTTCGACGAAGATCCGACGCTTATTCTGACCGTCTCGGACCTCTTCGTCGAGAGCATCTCACCGCTCACGGACCGTTTGGGCGAGATGGCCCGTACCGATACCGTGTCGCAAGGCCCAAACCGGCCGCGCCCGACGGCGGGACGGCGGCGACCCTGAGTTATGAACGATGGTTCGCCCTGGCCGTCGGGCAGATGGGCTTCGCACCCGAGGTTTTTGCGGCGATGACGCCCGCCGAGTTCTGCTATGCCTGGCTCGGTTGGGCACACCGCGAGGAACGGAGCGTTCGTCAGGCATGGGAGCGTGAACGGTGGAGCGTATGGGTGCTGACAAGCCTGCAACTCGACCGCAAGGACCGCCGGCCGATGTGCGAGATGTTTCCGCTGCCGTGGGAGAATGTTCCTTCCCGCGAGATTCATGAACCAACCATACAGGAACGCATGGAACGTGCAACCGAAATGAAACGATGTATCCGAAAATAACGCTTATTCTGTTGGCCGCGACGGCATGCGGTTGTTCACCGCTTCGAGAGATGCACTCCGACCGACGTACCGACATTCGCATTGCGGACTCGACCCTTACGGAGCGGATCCGGCAGGAGTTCGAGCGACAGTTAGCAACGCTGCGTCAAACTGTCATTGAGTTCTATCCACCGGTACAGTGGCCTCCGTCCTCGGAGGACGAGCCAATCCTGCCGCCCGATACACTCAATCCGCTCCTTCCGCCGCCGAAGATTCCCGCAACGTCCCGACCTGCCGTGCGTCGCATCATCCACACCGAGGCCATTGCGGCACACGACCGAACTACACATTCCGACAGCATCTCCCGCAGCCGCATCCTTGCCGCAGCGCGCAACGACGAACAAACCGCACTCGAAGAGAGGCCCAATCCGACCGGTACGTCGTGGCTCAAATGGACGGCTGCCTGCCTGCTGCTTGTGCTGTTAATTCTCCTGTGGCTGAAACTCCGTTAAACCGACCATCATGAAAACTCCGATTTCCTACTACGGCGGCAAACAGATGCTTCTGAAGCACATCCTGCCGCTCATCCCCGAGCATTCGCTCTATACCGAGGCCTTCTGCGGCGGCTGCGCCGTGCTCTTCGCCAAGAAGCCGGTACGCTGCGAGGTCATCAACGACACGAACACCGAACTGGTGAACTTCTACCGCGTGGCGCAGATGAAGTACCCGGCACTGAAGGAGTTGATCGACGCGACACTCCACAGCCGCGAGATTCACGCCCATGCACGGCATATCAATGCCCATCCGACCTTCTTCACACCCGTCGAACGGGCATGGGCCGTGTGGGTATGTACGAAGTTGGGCTTCGCCTCGATGATCGACGGCACGTTCGGATATGACCGTACGGGGACCACGACGCAGAAACTCCGCAATGCCCGCGAAGCCTTCACCGAGGAGTTGTGCCGGAGGCTGGAACATGTTGTTGTCGAGTGCGAAGACGGTGTTCATCTCATCCGGCGCTACGACACACCCGAAGCCTTCCATTTCGTCGATCCGCCCTATGTGGGCAGCGACTGCGGCCACTACAACGGAACGTTCGACGAGGCGGATTTCATGCGGCTGTTGGAGACGCTTGCTTCCGTGCGCGGCAAGTTCATGCTGACGATGTTCCCGCATGCCGGGATCGAACGCTTCGCCTCACAGTACGGCTGGAAGATCCACCGCATCGAACGCACGATCACAGCCTCGAAGGTCTCTCGCCGTCGACAGGAAGAGTGGATCGTAACGAACTATTGATTGACTGTCAAGGGGTGTTCTCAGACGCTGTAACCGACATGCAGCAACGGTTTCAATAATTCGTGCAATATATTGAAAATAAAGGTAAAAAGACTTGCGTGTTCCGAATTGTGATGCCATCTTTGTTCTACGAAATAACTAATAGAGAGTGTGTTATGAGGAAGAGTGTTATCGTCAACGGAACCCGCCGCCAGGTGGAATTTGAATACCGCGTAACCGACAAGTTGATCTCCAGCCAGGTCTGCAAACGCTACGACCGTCGCTGGGGCTGGCTGCAGGTTCGTACCACATATTACGAAGCCGTGGCCATCATTGATGGCATAGAGTACCCGGGCGTACGTCGATGGCATTGCGAGGGTGGCCGCTACTCGGAACAATACGGCTACAACGGTCACTTCTACAGTTCGCACAAGAAGATGATTGAACGTATTCTTGAACTGGCAGAATCGACTCCAGAAAAACGTCCGGCATAATCAGTCTTATGTCTTCAAAACAGCCTCTTCACGGGCTGTTTTTTAACTTTAGGTAATAAGTGATAATTGCTTGTAAACAAAAATAATAAACATCACAAGATTAACTTGATCGTTTCAAAAGATGATGTTATGTTTGCACTGTAACAAACGATTGAATAACAGCAAACTATGGATACCAGAATAAAGCAACTCAACAGCCGTATCGACCGACTTGAAGCCGAATTTGAGCGCAACCGCCAACAGTTGCTCCATCTGGCCGAAGAGAATCGCCGTGGTACGTCGGACTACGATACGCTGTTGGAGCGCAACCTGCACATCAATGACGAGATCCACAGCCTGCTGACCGCAATCTGGAAATTAGAAGAGCAGCAACAACACCAATAAACCTTTCAAGCAAAATAATATGATGTACGGACTGATGATCGAACAGTGGGAGGATGAGCGCGCGCTTTACGTTGAGCGGTGCGACGAGATGCAGCGAAACGATGAATACGGTCCCGAGTGGCAGGCACTCAATATCCGGATTGCGATGATCGATGAGTTCCTTGCCTTTCTCAAACGCTGCGCGGCCCGCGAAGCAGAACGGCAGGAGGCAACGGCCGATGACATCGAGATCCTGAACCTGCATCGGACCGAGTGGAACCTGCACACCTGCCGCGTTTTGGAGCGGTTCTATGGTTCCGAACATTTCCATTGGACAACAGATGGCAGGTCAATCGACATCTCGCTTCACGGGCTCAAGGCGGCAGATTACCATCGCATCATGCGCACATTGGATTAACTCTCAAAAAACGATAATCATGGAAGTGAAAGTTGGCGACAAGATCCGCATCATCCATCTAACGGGCGAGGACAGCCGTTACGACGGACGCGAAGGCTCGGTCGAATACATCGATGCCATAGGACAACTCCACGGCACCTGGGGCGGCCTGGCCGTCATCCCGGAGGAGGATGAATTCGTCGTTATCGGATAACACAAAAACAACTTGTAGCAGGGAGGTTTTAGCCTCCCTTTTTTCGTTTTCTACAAATTTTATTTAACTTTGTTAGATACCGACATCCGGCAGAAAACGATATCTAACCTAAAGACAATCGCATGAGTACCCTTGAACGAGCCATCGAGATAGCTACTGAGGCACACCGTGGCCAGCGCGACAAGGCCGGGAACGACTATATCGGTCACCCGCTGCGGATCATGGCCGCGGGTAAAACGCCCGAAGAGAAGATCGTCGGGGTGCTGCACGATGTGGTCGAGGATAGCGACTGGACGCTGGAGGGGCTGGCGGCCGAGGGGTTTGCGCCCGAAATCATCGAGGCGTTGCGGTGCTTGACCCACGCCGAGGAGGAGCCCTACGACCGTTATATTGCCCGCATAAAGGGCAATCCGCTGGCCGTGGCGGTCAAGCTGAACGACTTGACGGACAACATGGATATTCGCCGCCTGCCGTACCTTTCGGATAAGGATGTCAAGCGGCTGAAGCGCTATCTGCGGGCCTATAAGCAGTTGACCGGTGAACCGACCTACTCGGTCTATGCCTGCCGCCAGGAGTATCCGAATGCCTACCTGCCCTGGACCGAGGCGGAGGATCTGGAGTTGACGCGTATGTGGTGTGAAGGCGCGACGGTGAAAGCGTTATCCGCACACTTCCAGCGCAAGCCCAGCGCTATCCGCTCGCGCATCGAGAAGCTCGATCTGGAGCGGCTCTACGGAAAACCAGACAGCCATGACTGAACTGCGTAAAATACCAAACGTCGGGCCGCGGACCGAAGCGGATCTGCTGGCCATGGGATACACGACCATCGAATCGCTGAAGGGCAAGACGGCCGAGGAACTCTATGCCGAGGAGTGTCGTCTGCGGGGGTGTCAAATTGACCGCTGTCAGCTGTATCTTTATCGCGCGGTCGTCTATTTCGTCAACACGGAGAATCCCGATCCGGCGAAGTGCAAGTGGTGGCTCTGGAAGGATCGGCCTGCGGCGGAAGCAGACCCCGAGCGCAAATAGACCGGTTGGGCCGATGTACGCCGCAGCCTCGGGTGCCGTCTGCAAAGTGCGGCGAAACGATAAACTGATTCGCGATGATACTGAGCGTTAGCCGAAGAACCGATATCCCCGCCTTCTATTCGGACTGGTTTTACAACCGGATCCGGGAGGGGTATGTGTGCGTCCGAAATCCGATGAACCGGCATCAGGTCAGCAAAATCCGGTTATCCTCCGATGTGATTGATTGCATCGTTTTCTGGAGCAAGAATCCGGCGCCGATGCTGCCGCGTCTGGGCGAACTTGCGGACTACATGTACTATTTCCAGTTTACGGTCACTCCATACGGCAGGGAACTGGAGACGGGGCTCCCGCAGAAGGAGGCTGTGATCGACACGTTCAGACAGCTGTCCGACCGGATTGGTCCCAAGCGGGTTATCTGGAGGTATGACCCGATTCTGTTCTCGCAAAGCATGGATGTCCGCTATCATCTGCACGGTTTTGAGGCAATCGCCAAACGGTTGGCATCCTATACCCAAACCTGCGTGATCAGTTTTGTGGATCTGTATCAGAAGACGCAGCGCAATTTAAGGACGACAACGGTCCTGGAACCGAGTGCGGATGAAATCACCCGATTGACTGCGGGGCTGGCGGCTATCGCATCAAGCTATGGCATCCGGATCCAGAGCTGCGCGGAGCGGATAGACCTGGAGCTGATGGGCATCCGGCATGGCCTATGCGTCGACCGTATGTTGATTGAAGAGTTGCTGGGGGTCCGATTGAATGTCGCCAAGGACAGGAACCAACGGCCGGAGTGTGGATGTGTGCAGAGTGTGGATATCGGGGCCTATGATACATGCAGCCACGGCTGTCTGTATTGCTATGCCAACACCGATGTGGAGACGGTGTGTCGGAACCGGGTGTTGCATGACCCGTCGTCGCCGTTGTTGATCGGCCGTATGGAGGAGGGTGATGTCGTAAAGGAGCGGGCGATCCGCTCGTTTAAAGTAAACAACCCTCTTTTCTGATATTGAAGATTATATCAGCGTCCATCCTTTGTCAGTGGCAATGGCTTGCTGCTCGGCTGAGAGTTTTGCGAGATTCCTGGAGCCGATGCGACACTCCTTGTCGGTGACACCTGGCGCCAGCGCATTGAGCAGCGACAGCAAAGATGCGACCGTCAGTTTCGGACAGCCGTTCACGGCCACATCGACATGTATGCTGCCAGTAAAGGTCACCTCCTCCAGTGCCGCGCAGGAGACAAATGTCGAATCAATCTGCGACTGGACGTTCGAGAAATCCAGTACGCCGCCGATACGTTGCAGATTTTTGCAGCCATGGAACATCTCCGATGCCGAGGTGATGAGCGAAGTGTCCAATCCGCCGATCTCGACTAAATTTGTACATCCATAGAAGATATACATCATGTTCCCGACAAGCGAGGTGTCGAGTGTCGGCACGCGCTCCAGGGCCGAACATCCGTAACACATCTGGTACATCGAATCAAACGATGCCGTATCGAATTCCGGAAATGCGACCATCGTCGTATTGTTGCGGAAGAGTTGGTATCCGTTGCGGATCTGGTTCATGCCGCTCGTGCTGTCCACAAGCGAGGCTTTGCCGACCAGCACGGTCAGCGAATCGTCCGCTGCGGCATCGACACCCTTCGTGCGGAGTGTGGCGACCAGGGTCTGACGTACCGTGTCGAGCCTCGTAACAAGAGTAGTAAAGTCTGCGGCCATATGCTATCCGATGATTTGTTCCAGGGCCTCCGCCACACCGGCAAGTCCGAGCGAATCGGCCATCGCTTCGACCAGATTTACGTAACTCACGGTGGCGCCCGTGCCGTTGCGGTCGATCTCTATCAGATCATTCGCTGCCAGGGTCGTTACCTTCGGTAACTGTGAGAGCGTGATGCCCTCGATGGTTGTCTCTGCCATAGTGTTTATGCTTCGTAGATTTTGAATTCGGTCATGTATTGATACGTTACGTGCCACATGCACTTGTCGGGATAGATCGTAGGCACGGCCAGCAGTTGCATGACCCCGCCGTAGGTCTCGATGCGCGGGACGGGTTCGAAGCCGTAAAGGCCCCGTTTGAGAGTGGTTACGATTCCCGATTGCGGATCATCGGCTGCGAGAATCAGATTGGCGGCACTTCGGGTACGGATGGGCGAATCGTAGAGGTTGAGCACGCTGCCGATGAAGTCGGCCGACGAGGGCAGATTGAGCCAAAATAGGTACTCTTCATACCGCTCGCCGAGAATCACGAGGTTGAAGTTGCGGTCGACGGTGTATTTGCGGGTCGCGGCATCGTAAAGCGTACCCTCTTCGTCGAGTTGTTTGAAAAGTACCTTCGAGTAGCCGCTGAAGATGCCGCTGCCGACCTCCATGTGCCCATCTTCGTAGATGCGCGTTGTAGCCGTTGCCGCGTTGCGTATGCCGTCGGCCCCGGCAAAGAGCATCAACTTGCCGTGCTTCCCGGAGGCTGCTCCCTCTATCTCGGCCCCGGCCATGCCGGCCACAACCTTCGAATTGCCGGCATCCTTCACGCCGACGAATCCCGACAGCACCACGCCGCTCGTTCCGTCTATCTCGGTCGAAATATCGCGGAAGTTCTCCCGCAAATAGTCCAGATCACTCGCAGCCTCCGTTGCCCGGTTCAACACTCCGGCAATCTCCCGACGGGCGTCATAGTAACGCTCCAGCGCGGCGAAATCTTCGCCGATGGGGATGAACTCGGGCTCCGCCTGCGTATAGTGCTCGATGGCCGCCACAGCCGCCAGAAAAGCCTCCTCGTAGGGCGTCCACTCGTCGTTCAACAGTCGGGCGACACGTCGTTGCCCGTTTGCCGTGAGCACCTTGCCGTCGACGAAGCGATAGCCCTCCGTACTGATGCGCATAAGCGCCTCGGCACGGAGTTGTTCATACTCGTTGCGGATATCCTGCCCACGTTCGCGCAGGAACGATTTCTCGACGGGTGAAACGCAGGCATCGGAGTTGATCTGCCGCAGCACCTCCTGCGTCTCCGAAATGCTTTGCAGCAACGCATCGAAGTCGGTGCCGCTGCCGGGCTTCGCCGGGTCGATGCGTCCGAGACGCAATATGCCATCGCGGAACGAAACTCCGTAGCCGGTCGTGCGGTTGAAGAGCTGCATCTCGCCCGTGGCGGAATCGAACCACGAGTCGCCCGTGCGGTCGGATAGAAAACCAGTGAGATAGATATTCTTCAGATAGGCCGAATAGCCGGTCATGTCGAGTCCGTGCGCCGCAAGGTTCGAGAGGTCGCCGAACTGTGCGGCAATGTTCTCCGTGCGGATCCTCCAGTCGTTCATACCGACCAGAAAGCGCATGTAGGTGCGGGTCTCATAGCGGGAGGTCTGACGTTCCGGATCGGAGGTATTGCCGAATGCCACGAAGTGCATCGCCACCTGCGGATGGACGGGATAACCGTCGCGTAACTCGTAGCGCCATTCGCTGTAATTTATCGGGTCGAGGCACTCCACAAGACGGAAGTAGCAGGTTGTGAAGCCGGCATAGGTACGATTGCCGAACGAGTCGTCCGAATCGACAGTGTTATCTGTTATATTGTCTGTTGCAGCATTCAGAAAGATACCCATGCAGAGGTCGTTTTCGCGGAGCGTGCCGACTTCGCCCTCCTCAAGTTTGACGGTCAGCGTGCAGACCTCCCCGGCAACCGCTGCGACAATGCCGCATCCCGGAGCCGACCACTTGTCGCCGACGAGCGTCTCGACCCGGTTGTAACGATATTCAGGAACCTCGAGAAATTCTTCCAGATGCAGTCGTCGCAGATAGGTGTCGCCCATGACGGAGAGGTTACCCGTGATTGCGCCGCCTTTTTTGTCCAGCTTTTTCTCCAGTTCACCGGTCAGGCCCGACACGTCGTCAAGGGCATGGATATGCTGCTTGGGAGCCATTACGCCCTTGATCTCCTTGCCCGAGACCTTCATCGACGCCTCGGCCGACGGCACATCAACGATGAACTCGAACTTGTCGAATTCATCCAACTGCCCCGCGGCACTCGTCAGGTCTTTGATGCGGATATCGTTCATACGGGGTAAAGGTACATGGGCATTGATCTTCAATATTAAGACGATGTCCCTATAAAAAGGAACAGTTCGGTATTCTCCGAACTGTTCCTTTTTAAATCGTTGTGCGGAAATTATATAAAGTATGTAACTGCCCAATATGTTCCACAAATAAGAAATATCCATATAAATACTCCTGCCAGCATGGGTACCTCAAAAAGGTATAATCCCCGTATGCTTATTGGATGTGAAATCCACCATACAATATCATAAGGCTGAACCCCATCTCCACCAAATACAGCAAACATCTCAACAATTAAATCTATAACCTTAAGACCAGCCCAGATCAAAAAAATAATAGCAATAATGTTTAACCACATAATAGTACGAATAACAATTATTATATTTATTGTTCAAATATAGAAATATAATCAATATTTTGCAAGGTATTATCAAGGATAAGCATTAAATTTCATACCGCCCAACACCTCTGACTTGAAGTTCTCCTTGCCGAGAACATAGACCAGATCACGACCCTTGGCAGTCAATTGACCGCCAAGGGTTATTTGTATCTGCTGTGCGGCTCCGGCTGTTGGGAGCATTGACTGCAATCTCGACAGAGGGGCGATGACCTCGGGGTCGGTGCGGGCATTGAGGTTATCGCCGACCATGGCGTAGGTAGGTCCGTAGGCCAGACCTCCGTTCGCAAGTGCCGGGACGCTGTCGCCGGCGTTCTTATTGATGAGTGCCGTCATCACGGCTGCGGCCGCCACCATCGCCGCACCGATGGCGATTGCCGCCCAGGGATTCCACAGCACCGACCGCAACGCCGACTTGAAGGCCAGAATCATCACGCCGAACTCGATGAGCTGCGTGCCGATGTTCTTCAGGAAGGAGGCGAACTGCGTCAGAATCGCCTTCATCAACCCGCCGAATCCAAGGTCTCCCGTGATGATCTGCCCGATGGCTTCAGCGGCTGCCACGATGCTGTCGGCCATGAACTTCGAGACCTGCTGGTCGAAACGCTGCATCACCTCGGCGATGGCACCGTGTACATGTTCGAGTGCCGCGGAGAACGACCATCCGCGGGCCGTCAGCGCCGTGGTGTAGTTGTCGACCATTGCTACCGTATCGAGAAGATTCTGACCGAGATGGCTCTCCGTGTCGTCGGCCCACCCGTAAAGGCCTTCGCGGACCGAAGCGAACAGGAGCTGCATCTGCCGTGACCAGTCGCTCGCTACGGGTGCCAGATTGGTCATCTTCAATTCAGGTGTGGGCAATTCGAGTTCCACACCTTCGGGGAGCAGCGACCCGAAGGTCGGTCGGGCCAGTTGCCCGGGTGTAAGGTTTTGGATTCGCTGCAACTCTTCGCGCAGACGGGCAATCTCGGTATTTGCCGCAGCAATATCCTCGAGCGTCGATTCGGGCAGAAGTTTGCGCTTTTCAAGCTCCTCTATCTGCTTCTGCAGTCGTCCGATGATGCCCGTCGTCTGGTCAGTGTTGTCTGCTGCCGCATTCATCGAGGCCATCAGTTCCTCGGTCTGTTGCCGGGCCAGCTCCGTGATGCGGTCCATCTCTGCCTGCGCATCGGCTGCCTTCTTCTCCGCTTCGCGCTTCTTCTCGATGGCGGCCGTCAGCAATTCATACTCCCTGCGCAATGGAGCCAGCTGCGACTCGTCGGGAACTTTCTGGATGGTAAATCCAGCCACCAGACCGCCGAAGTTGGGCACAAGCCGCGTGCGGGTAGTTTCGTCGATGACGGCTTTCTGTCGGGCAAGGTTGTCGCGGAGTTTGCGTTCGAGTTCTTCGAGCGAGTCGCTCTCGGCCATCTCGTCGATCATCTTCTGCTTCTCGATACGGGCGTATGCAAAGGCCGCACCCAGGGCGACGATTGCCGCAACAACGAGTCCAACGGGTGAAAGCAGAGCGGTCAGTCCGGACGAAAGCATCGGCAGCACCTTGATAACGGCTCCGATTCCGAGCGACAGCGGACCGATGGCTGCAGTCAGTCCCGCCACGACGACCAGCACCTGCTTCATGGCGGGCGATAGTGACTGCAGCATCTGCACGACGACGGTCAGTGCCCGGGTTACCTTCGTGGCAAAGGGCATCATCGCGGCGCCGATCTGTTCGAGAAAATCGCCCCAGGCGTTGTTCAACTGACGCAACGGTCCGAGTGCCGTCTGCGCGGCACTTTCGGCGAATCCTTTGTAGTTCTCGAGGATGAAGTCCACGGCCTCGCCGTTCTTCAGCTGTTCGACGGTCAGTTCCTTCAGTTTCGGGATGCTTTCACCCAGTTCGCCGGTCAGACCGCCGAAGGTCTTGGCGAGATTCTTCACGGCGCTGTCGAGCGTCATCCCCGTAGCGGCGGACAGCTGCGCCGAGGCTTCGATCACTCGGCCGATCTGTTCCTCGGTCATTCCCAGCGAAGCCAGATAGGCCTGCTGCCCGATGACCACCTCGTCGCCCAGCACGGAGCGCGACTGCAATTCGGCCGCCTGCGCGATAAGCCGTTGCTGGATGTCCGTGCGCCCCTTGAGTGCCGTGAGCAGACGCTGCTCGGCCTGCTGCTGCGTATCGGCATTCTTCAATGCCACGGCCCCGAGTGCAGCAAGCGGCGCCGTGAGTTTCACGGAGAGGGACTTGCCGAGCGAGGTCAGCCGCTTTTCGAGCGAGCCGAGGTCGCGTTCGACCTGCTGCGCCTTCTGCTGGAACTCGTAGGAGTCGGCTCCGATCTTGATAAGGAGGTCGGCGATTCTTCGGGACATGGTGGGTCTATGGTTTGTGTTGGATGAAGAGTGTCCATCCGGCTTCGACATCGGACATCACGGCTTCGCGGCCATTCTCCATGCGGCTCATCGCCGCCACAACGGCGAGCATGGTCGCACGGTCGTGCGTGTCGAGCGGTTCGTCCGCATCGACGCCGGACCACGTGGCGACGCAGCGGATGTAGTTTTCGGTATGATTCTCCACCGGCGGAGCGTAGCGTGCGATCATCTGACGCAGGGTGCCATATCCCCGACGAAGGTAGGAGTCCAGCAGCACGAACATCGCACGGTAACCCCACGCCATCGTCTCGAACTGTTTGAAGGCTGCGTCGCGCGAAGGTGTCACCTCGCCCAGATAGCAGGTCTTCGAGCGGCGGATATTGCCCGGATTGCGGTTGCGTAGTCCTCGTGTCATCTTACGGTCGTTTCGGTTCTGCGGTATCGTGTTCCTTGCGCCTCCGCTCCAACTCGGCCCGCTTGATCAGCACGGGACAGTGTTCGGGCGGCGTGTCGCACTTGTAGGCCTGACGGATGATGATGCGGCTGCGGTCGATCTCCACATCCTTGTGCTCGATGATGATTTCGAGTTTGTCGACCTTCTCTTCGAGTTTCTCCACGCGGCCGTCCAGCCGTGTGATCTGCTCGGACTGGATGGCCACGATCTTCTCGGTGTTCTCCAACTCCGCCGAGTCGGCTTCTGCCGAGGCCTTGCGCCGTTTCGAGCGGAAGAAGAGAATGGTACCGGCCAGTCCGCTGGCCAGCACGAAGTTCAGAATAAGGCTCAGTGTCTCCATGATTCAGGGAATGTATTTGTGGATGGAGCGTTCGCGTATGAGGTAGAGATCGCCCCAGATATAGAAGAGTCCGGCAAGCGGCTGCCCGGCTCCCGACCGGTTTTTCACACCGCGCAGCGAGCCGTCGTCGAGCCCGATGAGCGAGACTGCGCCTTCGTGCGCCACGGCCACCTCGCTTAACGTTTGATCGGCACAGTCGACCGGCCCGGCTCGGCGTTGCAGCAGCGTGCGTCCGGTAATCGAATCCCGACGATAGAGGAGAAACTCCTCGCCGAGATTCATCCCGAGAAGACGGTCCGAGATGGTTACGATCCGTGCGCCGGCCTCCAACCGCTGCATCATGCAGGGCTTGTCGAAGCGGCGGTCATGCAGATAGGCGTACTGCGAAGTATTGATTACGAGCGTGTCGGCCGTACGTCGCAGTTCGAGGATTTCGCCCGACATGGAGGTCCCCGTGGTGTTCGGCCCACGATGGTAGGCATCATCCTCGTCATAGGGATACTCCGGTCGGTTCAGGTAGCGGTAGGTTCGCCAATAGGCGTCGTCGGAGGCCGAAGCCGATGTGCTGCGCGGCCCGACATACTGACGGTATTCCTTCAGGATATGAAAGTAGCCGTCCATCCGTGTGGCCGGATAGTGATATGTCTCCACAAGATCAAGGAGATGTTGTACGATGCCCCGGCAATCGACAAAGCACAGCCGCGTACCCTCGACCGTAACGACCCCCTCGTCAGCCTCGTACATCGCAAAGGGTTCGTCGCGACGGTAGATCTCGCGCACGGAGCGGGTCGCTGCATCGAAGAGATAAACCGTTCGTTGCGAAGCGTCCTGCAACAATAGCAGGTTGAGACAACGAATCACCTTGCCGACCGTAAACGACAACGCGGCAACCTCGATGCAGTCGTCGCCTTCGGGCGGCGTTTCCGTCGCGAGCAACCCCGGCATCTCGACCAGTTCGCAATCGTAACTGTCGTCAAGCGCATTGAGTTCGAGAGAATTTACGGCGTAGGCCGCATGGAGAAACTTGTCGTCGCGCACGACGGTGTTCATGTCCAGATGCGCACCGGTGAAGAGTTCGCCCGTGATGCGGCGACTCGGCTGCTGGCGGAAGCGCAGCGCTCCCTGCACGACATGCTCCACGAGCGTTCCGAAATCGCGGCGCCCCTTCGTGTGCCACATGCGCGTGGGGCCGCCCGCCGCATCGAGGTAGTAGAGCGAGTAAAGCAGCCGGTCGTTCGGCACAGCCGGAATGTCGCCCACGGGGAACGTGATACCCATATCGACATTGTTTGCCGGATTGACCAGCGCCTCGTAATGCAGCCCGGCATCATAACGATCCCCGGCGTCGATCGTAAGGCTCATGTTGCGGAAAGCGACGCTTTCGAGATGTCCCGAGGTACGACCCGACGTGGTGCCGTCCTCCCGGTCACCGTAGGAAGTGACACGACCGATGAGCGTCTGCCGGAAGAAGAACTGCCACTCGCCGTCGCACGGAATGCCGTCGATCTCGATCTTCATATTCTCCTCGCTTCCGGTCTTCATCTCCCGAACTATCTCCCGGTCGCCCGCAACCCACGCTCCACCCTCGGAGAGCGAATAGGTTGCACCTTCTCCGACGATACGCACGCCGTAATGTACCTCGACGGTAACAGTCGTATTCGGATTGTGGATCACACCCAGTCCCCACTCGCTGTGATAGACCTGCATGCCACACTCCCACGTCAGCGGGAAGTTGCATTGCTCGACGTGCTCGCCACGCGTCGCAATCTCCACGCCCTGATGGTCGTCATCGCCGACGAACGACAACTCCGCAGCACTCTTCTGCGAGATGAATCCATACGGGTCGGTCCATGCATCCCTGCGGTAGAATCCCAGATGGTCGATGAGGTTGGGCAGACTCTTGTTCTTCACATCGACGGTCACCTGGCGCAGGGCCGGCACAATATCCAGCGTGGCTTCACCCGGAATATGCAGGTCGCCGTCCCACATGCCGTCGACTGCGGCCCGTGCGGCAGAGGTAATGACCTGCGCTCCGGTATGGATGACCAATCGTCGTCCGCCGCCCGCGATGATCCGTCCCACGGGATATTCCGTACCGACGCGGTAGAAACTCATCGGACGCTCCGTGCGATAGAGCGACACGGCACGGCGGATATGCAGCGCACCGTTCGACTGGAAGATCTGCCCGGCAAACGGCCGCAGGCAAAGCTCAAGAATGTCGCGGTAGGTCGGTTCCTCGTAGACGTAGTAGAGCCGTTCGAGGTCGAGGTAGGTCTGACGCAACGGAGAGATGTTCTCGTCCATGCCCTCGGCATGCAGATCCATCCAGTCCGCCATATCGAGATCGAGTTCCAACAGATCGGTACAGGCGCAGAGCAACTCCCACAGCGTGCGTCGTCCCGTCGTGCCGATACGCACAAGGTCGCGGAACGGGATGCTCGAAAGCAGGTTGAATCCATCGACGGCCTTAACCGAGACGGTATAGGGAGGCGCTGCAAAGGCCTCGGAGTAGAGATCGGCGGTGACGTAACCCCGCCAGTAAAGTTGCCCGCTGCGGAGAATGGAGACCCGGAACTGCCGCGGGTCGGAGGTGAAAAGCGAGAGGTAGCGGAAGTTTTCGCGGCAGAGGATGTTGATGGTTGCCTCTGAGGCCTTGACCGGAACGTAGAACTCGTCGCCGCGCTTCTCCCAGGTGATCTGCAGCGGCGTGCAGCCGTCGAAAGCCATCTCCTCGGCCGTACCTGTAAATCCGCGCTCGGCAATCTCCACGCGCCACAGCACGCCCTTGTACCGCGACCGCAGCTCCGCCCAGTATTTCACGCCGAATTCCGCCATACCCGTATCCTCTTTCGGGATAAAGGTAGTGGCAGCGTCTTACTGCATAGGGATACTTTGTCCTGATTACGGTGGCTATAAACGTATTGTTGACTGTTAAGATATGAATAATGCATCAAAGTTTGCATTTATAATAATTCCAACGCGATATCCTTGTTTCGGCACATAACGTAAATAAGGAGTTGGCTACTATTTATTAGCCAACTCCTTAATAAAATCAAAGTTTAATCATGAATTTACTCGATTGGAAGTATAGTCGCAAACTTACTCCAATTTGGATCTGCTTTGTATATTTCTACACATGTGGCGGGAACTCGTAATGTACAATTTATGATATTGGTAGGTCCATATCCTTCTATCGTCGGTGGTGTAATTGCATTGCATATAACTTCTCCAAATTGAGGTTTAAAATCATCTAAATTATAAACAACTTTAAGAGTCTCAGGTAATATTGCTGTAAAAACAGGAGATGTGATATAATTAAAGAAATCCATATCTATATCTTGTGCCTTAGGTATGTCTATAGTTTCTAATGATGGACATTTCTCAAAATTACCATACGCACATCTTATTACAGATACAATAGAAGGGAAGCTAATGCGCTTCAAATTGGGACAACCAGAAAACATATAACCTTGTGTATTTATTGCTGGACCTGATGTAAACTCTATTACATTAGGCAAAGTTATTTCTTCGAGAGTATTAGATCCTGCGAATGCCCATCCACATAGCGTTTGTAATTGAGAATTTGGTTCAAGAATGATCTCGGCGTTAGTGCCTGTAAAAGTGCCACCCTCAAATTTTGCGCCTACACCGCCATTATAACCACCAGAGAATTTAGTGATATTTGCCGGTATTGTAATAGATCTAAGCGCCTGACATCCGTAAAATGCGCAACCGCCGATATATAGCTCACCTTCATTCAAGAGCTTTATTGATTCAAGCGATGAACAGTTGGCAAAACAAGCATCGCCAATTTCTGACGCATGTGATAAATCGATATGCTGCAGCATCATACAGTCTTCAAAAGCTCTGTCTTGCAACTTTTCTATATTGGATGTGTTTATATTTGTCAGAGAACTGCAACCTTGAAATGCATAATAGTCAATTTTTTTAACACTGGCAGGCAACTCAATCGTTTGGAGTAAAGAGCATTCCATGAACATTCCATATGGGATCTCAGTCATATATTCCGGTAAGACAACATGTTGCAAATCATAGCATCCTCCAAAGACAGAACGCCCTACATATGTAGCTGAAGAAATATCAGCAGATGTCATGCCATGTATGCCATTAAATGCATAGTCTCCAACATATTCCAATCGTGTATTACTGTTTAATCGAGGATTGGATACGTTCGATCTATAAAACGGGCCACCAGTTAGTCTTTTAATGTGAGCCGGAATCTCCCAATCAATAAGCGAATTGCATAAACCAATTATTGCCTCACCAAGTTCTGTTACTGTTTCAGGTAGTTCGAGCGATGAAATATTAGAACCAGCAAAAGCCCCTTGACCAATTTTAGTAAGGGAACTTGGCTGCTCAAAAATAAATTCATTGACATTAGACCCAGACCATGTGGCTGGGGAATAAGCTGTGGGGTTTACACTATCTCCTGTAAAACTTTCAACTATTGAAGGAATGACAATTTGTGTAATGGGGGTGTTTTTAAATGCGCAATCACCTATGGTAATTTCTTTTGCATTTAACTCCACTACGGAAAGAGATGAACAATCTAGAAATGCATTAGACCCTATTTTAATCTTTGGATTACCTGAAAGTATAATACTTTTAATGGCAGTACATTTCTCAAATGCATAATAACCAATTTCGGAAACTTTATATGGAATAATTAAAGAAGAAAGATTATTACAATTTTTAAAGGCGTAATTCCCAATATATGTAACTAATTCCGGAATGTCTATAGCTTTCAGGTTTGAACAATCTTTGAATGCGTTATCTCCAATTTTATTGATGGATTTCGGAAGAATGCAAGACTCTATTGATGTACATCCACTAAAGAACCCGGCTGATAATTCAGTCATATAATTAGGTAAAACAATGGACGTGAGAGATTGGCATCCGCTTATCAACGTCTTCCCCACTGAGGTGAATTGTGAGAGATCAAGACTTTCGAGTGATTCACAGTTTATAAAGACACAATTCCCTAATACCTTTACGCTTTGCGGAATTTCAATATTTTTCAAATAGGGACAATTTGCAAACACGGCATCACCGAGTTTTGTACACAATGACCCCTCTTCGAATATCACGGTCTCTATTCCACAATTGGCAAAAGCATAATTGTTGATCAGACGAATGTTTGCAGGGATTCGTAATGTCTTAAGGGACATACATCCCTCAACAATACCGGCGGTTTGCTGTTTAGAGCCTAATACATATTCGTCTCTATATACATAACCGGTCAATTTGGTTAATGATGTATTGGAAGGGATAACCAATTCTTCCAAAGCAGTGCAGTCGTTGAATGCACCGGCTCCAATGACGGTTACAGAGGCCGGGACCTCAAATCGGGTTAAAGATGAACAATAGCTGAATGATCCTTCAGTTACAGTATTGCCGATTCCGTCTCCACCCATAACTGATTCGATACGTTGGAGCCTGGAATTAGGAGTGAAGTTGACGGCTTGCAGAGAGTAACAATTTGAAAATGCCAATTTTCCGATGATAGTTACATTGTCCGGAATATCAATAGATTGCAGGTCGGAACACAAACAGAATGCAGCTTCCCTGATTGCTGTCAAGGAACTTGGCAGAGTTACTTCTTTCAGCTTTTTCATCGCAGCAAACGCATTCTCGCTAATGACGGTAACTCCTTCCGGCAAAATCAATTTTTGCAGATTGGATTCGGATTTGTACGTTTGCAGAGTTCCGATCGACCCTATTGTGCACATGGCCTCCGCCGGAATGGTATTCCCGACTACGCCAGCCTCTGACAGATCCAGCTCTGCCAGTTTCGGCATTTTCTCTAGTGTCTTGAAATCATCCTTATTAATTGATCCAGTAATCTTTATATTGACAAGATTGGCCTTTTGTATTTCAGAAAGTATTGATCCCAATGTTCCAGCTTCGGCAACATTAATCGTTTGCACTTCTGTATTACCAGCTTGTGTAATAGTAACCGTATTTGAAATTCCTGATGCAGTATCTTGAATTGTCACCTTGCCAATTCTATCTTCAATATTTTCATTTTTAGAAATACGTAAGGTCACTATCGACACAGTTAAGCCTCTTGTATTGGGAGCTTTTGTAATCCAGTCAAGGTTATCTGCTATAACGACCTCATAATCAATATTACTTTTTATTTCGACTTTGACATCTCCGCCTGAATACGGAACCTCAAATTCATTAGAGCCTATAATAATCGCATTCTTCTGATTTTGATATACATTAATACTTTCCTTAAGATTGTTGGCTGTATTGGTAATGGTAATTACAGCATTCCTAGTATCATAAGTAGTGTTGGCATCTGCTATAAAATTAAGAGTATGCGATGTTAGGCCGCGGGTTGCTACTTGACGTAGCCATTCTCCGCCATCTACATATACCGAAAAATCAATGTTAGATCGAACCTCAACGGTGAAATTTCCACCTTCATTAGGGATGGAATATTCATTTTGTGTTAAAATTATCGCATTCTTTTGTGCCTGATAGATCTTAATCGTATCAGACAAGTTCTTTTGTATATTTTTTACGATAATTGCTCCTTCTCTTTTGTCGTATCCCTCGTTGGCTGCAACAATGAAATTTAAGACACGTTCTGTTAACGTCCTTGTTTGAGGTGCTTGGGTAATCCAATCTTTCGATGTTTCAGGAATTTCCACATCAACGTCGACATTTGCTTGGATAGTCAGTGCAAGATTACCTCCATCATTGTCGAAATTATATGAATTTTTTGCTACAATAATAGCATCTTTCTGTGTTTGGTATACGATAACTTTCTCTTGAAGGTTGCTGTTTATATCACGGAAAATGATTTCAGCTTCTCGTGCATCATACGTCGGATTTGATGCTATGGTAAAACTTCGTGTATTAGTTATTATCCCTCGTGTTTTTTGTGTTTCACTGATCCAATTAACAGGAGGCATTATTATTTCATAATCTATGTTGCTAGTAACCTCTACATTAATAATAGAACCTTGATCGGATACCGTATATTCCTTCTGATTTAAAATCAATACCTTTTCTCCAGTCTGATAAACTGTTATTTCTTCGGATAGATTTCCGCTTTTTATGATGATCTTTCCTTTTCGCACATCCGGTTCATCGTTTTGTGCAATATTGAATTGTAAGATGCTTTCCGCAAGGCCTCGTGTTACTGGAACTTGATTAATCCAACTATTATATGGCGCGGGAATTTCGACATCAAAACTTACATTCGCTTTTATTTCAATATCAATTATACCTCCACTTTTACCGACTTCAAATCGGTCCGATGTTACCGTAAGAGCATCTAGTTGCTTTTGAGATACAGTAATATATTCGGTATATGAACTGCTACGATCTTTTACTGCTATACGAGCATATCTGGCATCATATGTTTCATTCTTCTGTACAGTAAAAATCAGGTTGTCGGTTTCAAGATAGCCACGTGTTGTGTTATGAATAATCCATTGATCTCCTCCATCTTCAATGGTAATATCATAATCAATATTATGTTTCAGTTCTATTTCAATCGTTCCGCCTTCATCCGAAAGCATAAAATCTTTCTCAGATAATATTAACCAATTATCTTGTTTATCTATGATACCATTGCCATTTACATCTAAATAATCCTCGAATGGAGGAATCTCGTAGTCGGTAATGCCCAATGTATTATAACGGGTCTCTAAATTAGCACGTACCTTTTCTGCATTTACAGTCATTCCGCCTTCCCTGATCTGTTCAGCGATAATATCATTCTGTATCTCACCATATATCTCTATTTCCGATGCGATTTTAGAAATTAATTCCGACAATTCTCCCTCGGATCTCTTCCCTTGTAATGTTGTTGATATTGCTAAAAGGATAGCATTAGCCTCTCCTTGTTTTGTAATATCCATTTTGTCAAAGCCTTCAGAGGCCGAGACTGCATTAGGAATGTGAAAAATATCGAATAATTCTCTTTCTGCTTGTTCCCTAGCTTGCGTAAGAGACAACCCTCCTGAAATGACTAGACTACGAATTCGATCGGCTTCAAGAGTCGTTAAAATATTGACATTTGTATTTCCTTTTTCTGTTAAATCAGACAAAGACCGCAATGTGATTGTTGAATTGGAAATACGACCAGAAATTTCATTGAAATAATACCCTGTTGCGATTATCTCAACATATCGGCTCTCGATTTTGTTGTTTATCTTAAAAGTTCCAGCATCATCCGATGTCTTGGTTTGGTAACTCGCTCCAGTAGGATTAAGTGATTCATCTAAAGCCTGAATCGTAATTGAGGTTCCCTGCGTAAAAGGTCCTTTTTGAACATTACCATTTACTGAATAGGTCGTAATGTCTGGATTAGGATTGGGTTGAGGATTCGGCTTTCCAGGTTCGTCGTTAATTGGATCTCCACTGCATGCAATTAGCACGCAAATTGTAGACAATAGGATTAATTTTTTCATAAAATATATTTTGAAGGTGAATTAAAAATATATCAATAATGGTGGTATATATAACAAAAAAGAAAGTGTGAGGTTTGTTTCGTTTATCCGTCAGAAGGTTGTGGAAGACCAATAACAACAATAAACGATATAATAACCCCACACTTGAATAGAATGATATTAGGACATATCCAATGTCCTAGCATATTCTAAACAAGAAATGAGTGCTATTCGTGTCCCGTTGTTATTGAAAACTTCCACATTTTCTGACGAGGACTGTGCGAAAACACTTTCTATTAAAAGCGCCTATTACTAGGCAGAGCAAAAATAGAAAATAATTTTTACATTGAATAGCACTCAATTACAATTTTGGACAAATTTCGTGAAAAATTTTTTTTTAATCAATATTGATTTTCAACTATGTTATCTCAAATTGGGATAATATGGCTCTTTAGAAGGCGTTATGCCCTTTATTAAGATAATTCGTAATATACGCGATGTCAGCGACGACGACCTGCATCGAATCATAATCGGCCATTACGGCCCCGAACTTGAAAATCAGATGATCGACCTCAATCAGGAACTTGTACACACTCTCTTTGCAATCGGAAAACTCTATGGATATACGAATACGATGCATAAAGATGCTTCTTGTCAAAACCTGATGACAGCCGTGTAACCTCTCGGGTTACACGGCTGTTGTTTCGGTCTGCCGGATGATCGAGCGGGCATTTAACTTGCGGGCCAGGGCCTCCATGTCGTTGTTGATCTTCGTGTCGATCACTCGGGCATAGATCTGCGTTGTCTGAATGTTCGTGTGACCGAGCATCTTCGAAACCGTCTCGATGGGTACACCATTGGCCAGCGTCACCGTCGTGGCGAACGTGTGGCGGGCCATGTGGAATGTCAGATCCTTGTCGATACCGCAGAGGTCGGCAATCTCCTTCAGGTAGGAGTTCACCTTCTGATTCGACGGTACGGGGAAGAGCAGTCGGCTCTTCCCCTTGACCGAACCCTTGTACTTTTCGATAAGCCGCAGCGGTGTCTCCAGCAATCGCACGTGTACCGGAATATTCGTCTTCTGCCGTTTGGTGTCTATCCACATGTTGCCGTCAGGCCAGCGCTGAAGCATGTCGGAGGTGAGGTTCTTCAGGTCGATGTAGGCCAGTCCGGTGTAGCAACTGAAGAGGAACAGGTCGCGAATGACCTCCAGACGTCGGGTTGTGAAAACCTTGCTCTCGAGACGACTCAACTCGGCATCGGTCAGATAGCCACGGTCGACCTTCTCGAAGTGAATCTTGTAACCGGCCAGCGGGTCGTTCTTCGACCAGCCGTTCAGATGCCCGACCCGCAGCATGGTCTTCAACTGCCGCATCAGTTTCATCGTCGAGTTGTTGGTCAACTGATAGGTGATGCGCAGCCAGCGGTCGAATTCCGCGGCAAAACGGGGCTGAATCTCCTTGACCGGAATGTCCGGAATGCGGTAGCGGTTGCGCAAGAACTCCTCGAGACGGTTGCGTGTAAGCAGATAGCGCAGGTAGGTCTCGCGACAACACTGTTTGGTGCGCAGCAGGTCGGTATAATCCTCGATGAAGCGGTCGCAGACGCCCAGAAGTGTAGAGGCGCTCTGGTCGAGCCCGGTAATGGCGTTTTTGAGCATCGCGGCCGTGATGGTCTCCTCTCCGCGCAGCATCTGGTCGTAGCGGCGTCGTATCAGCACACGCAGTTCATCGAGCGCATCGTTGATCTGTTTCTCCTCGCGGCTCTTGCCCGCCGTGCGGTAATCCTTCGGCAGCCAGCGGTCGGGGTGGATGTACATCCGCGTGGCAAAGTGCACCATTTCGTGATTGACCGTGATACGTGCCACGATGGGTGCCGTGCCGTCCTCACGGGCCTTGCCTTTCTGGAGTACGAAGATGATGGCGAAGGTGCTCTTGCGTGTGGCAGCCGCCTCTTTTTTTGGTCGTGCGGCTACGCTCTTCGGCCGCACCTTTTTCGTTGTCTTTTCCATGACGATACCTTAACTTTATCCGTTGTACAAAAATAGTCATACGCAACTGTTTGAGTGACAAATAGGTAAAGCCAATGAAGGACATGGTAGGGACAAGCGTGTGCAAGGTTACACGTACGTCGGAGCGTGGTTACGCGCAGGTTACGTTTCGGTGTCCCGGAATGTCTCCGAGAACGGAACCAGAACCCGGCCCCGAGCGACGCAAGCAGTCATCCGTAACCCGTGCAACGTTTTGATTTTCCGCTCGATAGGAGATAAACAAAAGAAAACGAGACGGTTGCTGTAACCATCTCGTTTTCTCGTTCTGCGGTGCGTAGGGGACTCGAACCCCTGACCCCGTGCGTGACAGGCACGTATTCTAACCAGCTGAACTAACGCACCATTGCTGGGCGACCCCTTTGTTTCTGCGGGCGGAGGTCGGTCGCTTCATCCCCTCCCCTCGGCTGGCGGTGCGTAGGGGACTCGAACCCCTGACCCCGTGCGTGACAGGCACGTATTCTAACCAGCTGAACTAACGCACCGTTTTTCGGTATTGCGAGTGCAAAGATAGTATAAATTTTTGAAACAGCAAGGCTTTTCACCCTTTTTTGAAGAAAGAAAATTGTACGCTGCCGTAACTCCTTAATTGCCAAAACTCCGCGCAGGAGGAAAAATCCATCTTCTTCGAGTGCTCGAAGATAAGCATGCCGCCCGGGCGCAGCAGATCGCCCTTCAGCACCAGGTCGACGACCGCCTCGCTGCCCTCCAGATCGTAGGGCGCATCCGAAAAGACGATGTCGAACTGCTTGGTGCAGTTTTTCAGGTAGAGAAAGACATTCGCCTTGACCGCATGGAGCTGTTCGATGCCGAGCTGCGCCGCGGTCTGCCGGATGAAATTGTAGTGCACCGGGTTGATCTCCACCGACGTGACGCTCCGGGCCCCCCGCGAGGCGAACTCGTAGCTGATCGAACCCGTCCCGGCAAAGAGGTCCAGCACGTCGCACTCCTCGAAATCGACCAGGTTGCCCAACACGTTGAAGAGGTTCTCCTTGGCGAAGTCCGTCGTCGGACGGGCCCGCAGGTTGCGGGGCGGATTGATCACCCGGCCCTTGTATCTGCCGCTGACTATTCGCATGTTGCCTCGCTGAAAAGGGACCCCAGCAGCTTCATGAGGGCCCGGGGATCGTCCCCTGCGGCCCGCAGCGCGTAGTGCTTGAGCTCAAAGCTGCCGGAGAGCCGTTCGATAAAATAGAGGACGTCGGCCTCGTCGGGCGCGGGAATCACCTCGGCGAGCTGCAACGCCGGATCGCAGACCCGGACATAGAAAAGTCCGGAGCGGAGGCAGAGCCACACGACGGGCGTTGTCGTCGCCACGGCATGCAGCAGCGGCGACGTATAGAAGAGCCGCTCGCCGAAGCGCTCCGTCACGGGCTGCAGCGCCGCTGCCGGAACGGCCATCAGGGCGACGGTCTCCTGTGCCGGATCGCTGCATACGACGCACTCGTCACCCGAGGGAGCCATGCCGTTTGCCGCAAGCAGTTCGGCTCCGCGCTCCTCGTCGAAGAGCTCCGCCGGCACCAGCATCGTTTTGGGAGTCAGCAGCTCGACCTCCACGGGCTCCTCCCCCGCCGCCGCAGGGAGCGGGGTGGAAAAAGAGTGTCCATCCAACGCGAGCTGAATGGACACCTTATGGATCGGATTCGGAGTCTTACTCCCAGTTGCCTGCTTCATTGTTGGCTGCATCCATCGAACCGAACTTCACGCCGGGGTAGCGGTTAAAGTTGTTCACCTCGTCGTCGATCAGGTTGACGATGTCCTGACGGAAAGCAACCGTGTCGAGGAAGAGCTTGTAGGGAGCGCGGCACTCGACGATGGGCACCGTCACACCCGAAGCCGTCGTGAAGCCGGCCTCCAGGATGAACTGCGCCTTGTCATCGGTTCCGGGGATGAAGCGGAACTGCTCGACATCGGCTGCCGTGAGCTTCTTGGGCGAGAAGATCGTATCGATGACCGCCACGGTGAACTGCTCGACATTCTTTCTACCCGACTTCTTCAGCATGGCCATGGCCACCGAATCGTCCTCGTCGACGATCTTGCGCTCGAGTACCAGCGAATCATTCAGCACGAACGAAACCAGGGTATCGAAGCTGCCGGTAAAGCGCTGATACTTGGTTCTGAAGGCGCGCTCGGCGGTACGGATGTCCTTGATCCGATCGATAACCAGCGCCTTTTTGTCCTTCAGCTCCTGTTCAAACCGGATCGGAGTCGAGATCTGATCGTAGATGATGTAGACCAATCCTACGATGACTACAGCAAGAATGATTTGGATGAGTTTTTTCATTTTATTAATTAATATTTGTTGTTATTTTTGTGCTGACTAAATCCGACACGATGTTTAGTACACGTATTGCGACCCAAATTTACGCCAAAATTTGTTTTGAAACAACCCCTGGGCAAAAAAAAATCATAGAAAAATTGTCCGAATACATCGCCGACGACGATTTTTCCCGGATTTTCGTCCTGAACGGATACGCCGGAACGGGCAAAACGACCCTGATCGCGGCACTGGTCGAAGCGCTCAAGGAGCTGGGGATCAAGCCCGTGCTGCTGGCCCCGACGGGTCGTGCGGCCAAGGTGCTGGCGCAATACGCCCACGAGAAGGCCCTCACGATCCACAAGCGCATTTACCGCCAGCGCACGAATGCCGACTACGAGTCGAAGTTCTCGCTCAATATCAACCCCGAGCGCGATGCGGTCTTCATCGTCGACGAGGCCTCGATGCTCTCCGACGGGGCCTCCGACGGCGCGCTCTTCGGCAGCGGATCGCTGCTACAGGACCTCGTGCAGTATGTCCGCAGCGGCCGTGCCTGTCGCCTCATCCTGGTCGGCGACAGCGCCCAGCTGCCGCCCGTGGGGGCGGATTTCAGCCCGGCGCTCGACGAAGCGACCATGCGCACGTATGGCGACGTGGTCTACGGCACGATGGACGAGGTCGTGCGGCAGGAGGCGCAGTCGGGCATTCTGTTCAACGCCACGCTCGTGCGCTGCATGCTCGAACGGGGCATCCACGAGATTCCGCACTTCGAGATGGGGTTCGCGGACTTCGAGGCGGTCGAGGGCGGCGACTTTCTCGAGAAGCTCCAGGAGTGCTACGACCGCTACGGACGCGACGAGACGATCGTCATCACGCGCTCGAACAAGCGCGCCAACCGCTACAACGAGGGCATCCGCCGCAACGTGCTCTGCGCCGAGGAGGAGATCGAGAGCGGCGACATGCTCATGGTCGTAAAGAACAACTACTACTACCCGGAGCACACCGAAGGGTGCCCGATGAACTTCATCGCCAACGGCGACATCGCCCGCCTGAAGCGGCTGCGGCGCTTCGAGGAGTTCTACGGCTTCCGCTTCGCCAATGCCGTGCTGGAGTTTCCGGACTACGACGATGCGGAGCTCGAATGCAGGATCCTGCTCGACACGATCGCATCGGAATCGCCGTCGCTCACGCGCGAGGAGTCCTCGCGGCTCTTCTACGAGGTCGAGAAGGACTACCTCGACATCCGGAGCCGCATCAAGCGCTACAAGGAGATCCGCGAGAACCCCCATTTCAACGCAGTGCAGGTGAAGTTCTCCTACGCCGTCACGTGCCACAAGGCGCAGGGCGGACAGTGGAAGGCGGTCTTCGTGGACCGCTGCCTGTTCGGCGACGAGCCGATGACGCGCGACATGCTCCGCTGGCTCTATACGGCGCTGACGCGCGCCACCGAGCGGCTCTATCTGGTCAATTTCGACAAGGCCTTTTACGAATAGTATTAAAATATGGAGAGCGAACGACACCCGCTCCGGCCCTTTCTGCCGGAGAACGCCCGGCTGCTGATGCTGGGCAGCTTCCCGCCGCAGCGCAAGCGCTGGTCGATGGAGTTCTTCTACCCCAACCTCCAGAACGACATGTGGCGCATCGTGGGGCTGCTGGCCACGGGCGACAAGGCACATTTCCTCACGGCGGACGGCCGCCGCTTCGACCGGCCGCGCATCGAGGCCTTCTGTCGCGAACGGGGCATCGCGCTCTACGACACGGCCGAGGAGGTCATCCGGCTGAAGGACAACGCCTCGGACAATTTTCTTCAGGTCGTGCGCGAGGTGGACCTCGGGGCTCTGCTCCGCGCCATTCCGGCGTGCCGGACGATCGTCACCACGGGACAGAAGGCCACCGATACGCTGTGCCGCACGACGGGCTGCGACGAGCTGCCCGTCGGGGGCCGCGTGACGTTCCGCCTTGCCGGACGCGAGCTGACCCTGTGGCGCATGCCCTCCTCCTCGCGCGCCTATCCGCGTTCGGTGGAGTGGAAGGCCGCATACTACCGGCAGGTTTTCACCGAAGCGGGAATCATCTGACAGATCAGCTAACACCACACGCGCGAATCCACTTGTCTGAACATTTTTCAAAAAAAAGCACATGGCTGTTGCTACTTTGGAACACATTTATCAACTTTGCGATGGGTTAGTTTGTTAGGAATGAGACAGGTGAAGGAGCCGTATGCCTGCCGGCAGGCTGGCATGGCGTCCGTGGCCATGTTCTCCGATATTACCACCATCAAAAAACAACAGCTATGAAGTACACGGACAAATTACGTGCGATGTGCCGGCCCGCAGCGGCGGTCATCGCGGCATCGCTCCTATTCGCGGCGTGCGACAACGACGAGGAGACGGAGAAGCCCGGCCCGGGACCCGATCCGGAGCCCGAAACCGAACTTTCGTTCGCCTGCGACGTGACGGACATCACGGCGTCGTCGGCCAGGGTCATCGTTTCGCCGACCGACGGCTACACCGGCTACTACTTCGACGTCATGGAAAAGACGGAATTCGAGACGCAGTACGCCGACAACCTGCAGGTGCTCGCCGACCGTTTCGAGGCCATGGTTCAGGAGACGGCCGACCGCTACATCGAGGCGGGACAGGTCTCCTCGATCGAAGAGCTGATGGAGAGCGCCATTGCCAGCCAGGGCATCGCCGACTACGAGTACCAGACGCTCAATCCGCTGACGGAGTACTGCGTATGGGCCTGCGGCGTCGACCTGCAGGGCAAGGTCACGTCCGACATCTCGGTCATCAAGGAGTTCACGACACTCGACGTGGAGCACTCGGGCATGACGTTCGACATCGCCTACGATCCCGACACCTACCAGCTCACGCTCACGCCGTCGGGTGACGAAAACTACGTCTGGGGGCTTCTTTCGGCCGAGGACTACCAGCAGTACTACAACAACTCGGCCGAGGAGTGCATCAAGGACCTCGTGGACACCTATGTCGAAGGCGGCGTGCTGGAGGCGAATCTCCACACGGGAACCGTTTCGGCAAGCATGATCCTCCAGGCTACGGTCGGCGAGAATGTCGTCGTGGCTGCCGGATACGAGGACGGCATCACGACCAGCGTGGCGGAATACCGGTTCGAGTTCGCAGGCAATCCTTCGGCCACGATCACCGAGGATGTCGAGACGACGCTGGGCGCCATGACCTCGGCCTTCTACTCCAACTGGGGCGAAACGCCCGAGGGATCGGGTCTCGATCAGGCCACGGTGATGCTCAGCGACTACGAATCGATGAAGCAGCTCTACATCGACGTCTGGTATCCCCACGGGGAGGCCATCTCCGGAACCTACGAGATCAACAACACGAACGAGGCCCGCACGGCCATCGCCGGACGCATCACCTCGACGCTCAACCCCTCGTTCTATGCCGTGCTGAACGCGGAGACGCTGGAGTTCGAGCAGCACGCCCTGCTCGAATCGGGCACGATCACGATCATGGGCGACGACATGTCGATGTTCTACAGCGTGACGGTCGATGGCAAATCGGGCGACTACTCGGTCAAGGTCGACTACACGGGCATGATGTTCTCCGCCTCGTCGGCCGGAGCCTCCCTGTCGCCTGTAGCCCCCGCAGCGAAGGTCGGGGCACTGAAGCTGTCGCAGCGCACCGCCGCGGCCTTCGGTCCAGGTCCCGAGCGGGTGAATCCCCGCGTGAAAGCGCTCTGCGCGCTGGCAAAGTAGCCTGACACGACACCGGCATCACAGGCGGGCCATGTTTGCACATGGCCCGCCTTGCTTTTCGGAGGAGGGGAAGCCCCGGCCTCCGATTTTTTTGATTCGGGGACGGCACGACTTGCGAAATATTCCGCTATCTTTGTAGGGATGAAACAACACGATCAGACGGTGACTCCGGAAAAGAAGACCGACACCAAAAAATATGTCGAGACGCCGCTCATGAAGCAGTATTACGCCATCAAGGCGGTGCATCCCGACGCCATCCTGCTCTTCCGCGTGGGCGACTTCTACGAGACGTTCGGCGACGACGCGATCAAGGCCAGCGGCATCCTGGGCATCACGCTCACGCGCCGCGCCAACGGCGCCGCCTCCTTCGTCGAGCTGGCGGGATTCCCCTACCATGCCATCGACACCTACCTGCCCAAGCTGGTGCGTGCGGGTGAGCGCGTGGCCATCTGCGAGCAGCTCGAGGACCCGAAGCTCGTCAAGGGGCTCGTCAAGCGCGGCGTCATCGAGCTGGTGACCCCGGGCATCGTCCTGGGTGACAACATCCTCGCCAACAAGGAGAACACCTACCTCGGCTCGGTCTACTTCGGCCGCAGGTCGACGGGCGTGGCCTTTCTGGACATCTCCACGGGCGAGTTCTACGTGGCCGAAGGGTCGGACGCCTACGTCGACAAGCTCATCTCGAACCTCGCGCCCAAGGAGATCATCTACCAGCGCGGCTGCGAGGAGCGCTTCACCGAAGCCTTCGGATCGAAGCACTACACCTACCGGCTCGACGAATGGGTCTTCTCGGAGGAGGTCAACCGCGAGAAGCTCTGCAAGCAGTTCGGCACCTCGTCGCTCAAGGGATTCGGCGTCGACCACATGACGAGCGGCATCTCGGCTGCCGGCGCCATCCTCCACTACCTCGAATTTACCGAGCACCGCGACACGGGCCACATCCGCTCGATCGCACGCCTCGACCAGAACGACTACGTCTGGGTTGACAAATTCACGATCCGCAACCTGGAGCTCTTCGCCTCGAACGGCGCGCAGGAGAAGAGCAGCTTCGCCGAGGTGATCGACCGCACGCTCACGCCGATGGGCGGGCGGCTGCTCAAGCGCTGGATCGCCATGCCGATCATGGATACGGCGCGGATCAACCGGCGGCTGGATGTCGTCGAGCGGCTTGTCGGCGATGCGGAGCTGGCCGACACGCTGCGCGAGCAGGTGGCGATGATCGGCGACCTGGAGCGCATCTCCTCGCGCATCGCGGCCTCGCGCGTAACGCCCCGCGAGCTGGTGCAGCTCAAGAACTCGCTCGCGGCGCTCGAGCTGCTCAAGGCGGCGATGGAATCCACCGACTGCGAGCGGCTGCACGAGCTGGCCGACGGGATCGACCCCCTTGAAGAGGTGCGCGAGCGCATCGCCCGCGAGATCTACCCCGATCCGCAGAACAACCAGATACAGAAGGGCGGCGTCATCGCCGACGGCGTCGATCCCGAACTGGACGACCTGCGCCGCATCGCCCTGCACGGCAAGGACTACCTCACGCGCATCCAGCAGCGCGAGAGCGAGGCGACGGGCATCCCGTCGCTGAAAATCAGCTACAACAACGTCTTCGGCTACTACATCGAGGTGCGCAACACCCACAAGGAGAAGGTGCCCGCCACGTGGATCCGCAAGCAGACACTCACCAACGCCGAACGCTACATTACCGAGGAGCTCAAGGAGTACGAGGAGAAGATTCTGGGCGCCGAAGAGAAGATGCTCGTCATCGAGCAGCGCATCTACGCCGAGTTGATGGCCCACATCTGCGGGTCGCTCACCGTGCTGCTGCGCGACGCCGCAGCCGTGGCGCGCATCGACTGCCTGCAATCCTTCGCGCGCATCGCCTGCGAGCGGCGCTACGTGCGCCCGGTGCTCGACGAGGGCAGCCTCATCGACATCCGCGCCGGGCGGCACCCGGTCATCGAGACGCTGATGCCCGTCGGCGAGGAGTACATCCCCAACGACGTGATGCTCGACGACAAGCAGCAGCAGATCATGATGATCACGGGTCCCAACATGTCGGGTAAATCGGCTCTGCTGCGGCAGACGGCCCTCATCGTCCTCATGGCGCAGATGGGCTCGTTCGTCCCGGCCAAATCGGCGCACATCGGCGTCGTGGACAAGATTTTCACGCGCGTCGGGGCATCGGACAACATCTCGCAGGGCGAGTCGACCTTCATGGTCGAGATGCTCGAGTCGGCCAGCATCCTGAACAACATCTCGGACCGCAGCATCGTGCTGCTCGACGAGATCGGGCGCGGCACGTCGACCTACGACGGCATCTCGATTGCCTGGGCCATGGTCGAATACCTGCACAACCACCCCACGGCCCATGCCAAGACGCTCTTCGCCACGCACTACCACGAGCTCAACGAGATGGAGCAGATGTGTCCGCGCGTGAAGAACTACCACGTCACGGTCCGCGAGGTGGGCAACCAGATCGTCTTCCTGCGCAAGCTCGAGCGCGGCGGCACGGAGCACTCGTTCGGCATCCACGTCGCGCGCATGGCGGGCATGCCGGCCTCGGTCGTGGCGCGGGCCGAGGAGATCCTGCGCAACCTCGAGCAGGTCTACGGCAACAACGAGATCGTCCCGAGCCGCAGCCCCCGCGAGCGCGGGAAGCGCCACACGGCACACGCCGTGCGCGAGGCGGCCGAGAGCGCCGCGCCGCAGAACATGCAGCTGTCGATGTTCCAGCTGGACGACCCCGTGCTGGTGCAGATCCGCGACCAGATCAAGGGCATCGACATCAACACGCTGACGCCGATCGAGGCGCTCAACAAGCTCAACGAAATCAAGAAGATCACCGGCATCTGACCCGCAGCCGGTCCCGCCGTCCGGTCCCGTTTTCGCGGGAAAAGGGCGCCGGGGCCCGCATTTTGCAGCATCACGGCCGTCAGTCCAACGAACAAAAGCCATGCAGGAGGAAGACATGCAGCAGGAGGAACTCCGTCTCGAAATCATCACGCCCGACACCTCGACGCAGGCGGACGTGCCGCTCGCCGCGAGCGGTGTCTCGGCGGGCTTTCCCTCGCCGGCCGAGGATTTTCTCGAGCCGTCGATCGACCTGAACCGCACGCTCATCCGCAATGCGGCGTCGACCTTCTTCGTGCGCGTGAGCGGCGACTCGATGAAGGACGACCGCATCGACGACGGCGACCTGCTGGTCGTCGACAAGTCGCTCGAACCCAGCGACGGCTGCGTGGCCGTCTGCTTCCTCGACGGGGAGTTCACGCTCAAGCGCGTGCGCATGGGCCGCGACCGCCTGACGCTCATGCCGGCCAACCCCCGCTACCGCCCCATCGAGGTGAGCCGCGACAACCACTTCGCCATCTGGGGCGTGGTGACCTACGCCATCAAGAAAATCTGAACGCCCGATGCGGGCCACGGCCATGTACGGACTCTGCGACTGCAACAACTTCTTCGCCTCGTGCGAAAGGGTCTTCCGTCCCGAACTGAACGGACGCCCCGTAATCGTGCTCTCGAACAACGACGGCTGCGTCATCGCCCGCTCGAACGAGGCCAAGGCGCTCGGCATCCGCATGGGCCAGCCCTACTACCAGCTGCGGGAGCTTGTCCGGCGGTACGACGTAGCGACCTTCTCGACAAACTTCGTGCTCTACGGCGACATGTCGCGCCGTGTGATCTGGACGCTGCGGCAGCTGGTGCCCGCCGCCGAGGTCTACTCCATCGACGAGGCGTTTCTTGACCTGCGGGGCATCGCCACGGAGGAGCTCGACGCACTTGGCCATCGCATCAGCCGCACCGTCCAGCGCAACACGGGCATCCCCGTGAGCATCGGCATCGCCCCGACCAAGACACTGGCCAAGATCGCCTCGAAGCTCTGCAAGCGCTACCCGCGGCTCGAGGGCAGCTGCCTGATGTACCGCCCGGCGGACATCGAGAAGGTGCTGCGCCGCTTTCCGATCGGCGACATCTGGGGCGTCGGACGGCGGCACCTGCGCATGCTCGAGCAGGCGGGCATCGCCACGGCCTACGACTTCGTGCAGCGGCCCGAGGGGTGGGTGCGCGCACGGATGAACCTCCCGGGCGTGCGCACGTGGCGCGAGCTGCAGGGCGAGGCGTGCATCGACTTCGAGAACGCCCCGCGGCAGCGGCAGCAGATCTCCGTCTCGCGCAGCTTCGCCCACGAGCTGACCGAATACGACGACCTGCACAGCTCGGTGGCGACCTTCGCTGCGATGTGCGCCGAGAAGCTGCGGCGGCAGGGCAGCCTCTGCGGCGAAGTCACCGTCTACATCTACACGAACCGCCACCGCGAGGAGCTGCCCCAGTACTTCGAGAGCCGCACCGTGCGCCCGGCCGTCGCCACGGACGACACGCTGGAGCTCGTGCCGCTGGCCACCGGGGCCCTGCGGCAGATCTTCCGCCGCGGCTACGGCTACAAGAAGGCCGGGGTGATCTTTTCGGAATTGAGCGACCGCGTCGGCACGCAGACCGACCTGTTCGACCCGGTGGACCGGGCACGCCACAGCCGGCTGATGGCGGCCGTCGACGCCGCCAACCGGCAGTTCGGCCGCGGACGCATCGTCGTGGCGTCGCAGGGCCTTGCGCCGCTGAAGATGAACCGCGGGCACCTCTCGAAGAACTACACCACCGACCTCGACGACATCCTCACGGTGAAGGTCTGACCTCCCGCGCCGACACCGCTTTGCCGCCCGCGGCCCGCCCGGCTCCGTGCCAAGGCCCCCTCCGGCAACGGTCGTGTCCGCACCACCCTGCCGCCCGGCGGTTTTTCCCTTTTCCGGTCCAACGCCCCCTCCGGCAACAGCCGGACCCGCACCACCCTGCCGCCCGGCGGTTTTTCCCTTTTCCGGCCCGACGTTCCCTCCGCCAACAGCCGGGGTCGCACGGCCCCGCCCGGCTCCGTGTCAAGGCCCCTTCCGGCGACAACCGGGGCTGCACGACCCCGCACCGTCTCTACCCTGCCGCCACGCCCGGAGCTTCTTCCGCCGCCCGCCCCACCGACACCCTGCGCACAAAAAAAGCGGGTCCCCGGCAACCGGAGACCCGCACGGAAAGCAGACGGCCGCACAGAGCCGCACGCAGGTGCGTTATGCCACAAACTCCTCGCCACGCAGGAAGGTCCGCGCGATGAGCGGCGTCTGGTAGGCGTAGGTAAAGAACTCGAACGACGGCATCGGCTCCGTGAGGAAGAAGTTGGCGACCTTGCCCACGGTGATTGACCCGAAGTCGCGGCTCAAATCCAAGGCGCAGGCACTGTTGAGCGTCGCGGCATGGAGCGCCTCGGTCGGGGTCATGCGCATGCGGATCGAGGCGAGCGCCATCACCATGCGCATGTTGCCCGAGGGCGACGAGCCGGGGTTGTAGTCCGAGGCGAGGGCCACACCCAGCCCCGCGCGGATCATCTCGCGGGCCGGCGGGTAGCTCATGCCGAGGAAGAAGGCCGCACCGGGCAGCATCGTCGGCACGGTGTCGCTGCCGCGCAGCGCCTCGATCTCGGCGGCTCCGATGCGTTCGAGGTGGTCGACCGAGAGGGCGCCGCAGCGCACGCCGAGCTGCACGCCGCCCGAGACGGCCAGCTCGTTGGCATGGATCTTCGGGCGCAGCCCGTAGCGGGCAGCCTCCCCGAGGATGCGGGCCGTCTCCTCCACCGTGAAGAAGCCCTCGTCGCAGAAGACGTCGACGAAGTCGGCCAGCCCCTCGCGTGCCACGGCGGGCAGCATCTCGCGGCAGACCAGGTCGACATACTCCGCCTGCCGCCCCGCATAGGCGCGGGCCACGGCATGCGCCCCGAGGAACGTCGCGCGCACCTCGAGCGGCACCGTCTCGCGGATGCGGCGGATGACGCGCAGCATCTTCAGCTCGTCCTCCGTCGAGAGGCCGTAGCCGCTCTTGATCTCGACGCAGCCCGTGCCCATCGCGGCGATCTCGCGCACGCGCCGCATCGCCGCGTTGTAGAGCTCCTCCTCGGAGGCGGCGTGCAGGCGGTCGGCCGAATTGAGGATGCCGCCGCCGCGCCGCGCGATCTCTTCGTAGCTCAGGCCGTGAATCTTGTCCAGAAACTCCTGCTCGCGGCTTCCGGCATAGACCAAGTGCGTATGCGAGTCGCAGAACGACGGGAAGAGCATCCCGCCCGCGGCGTCCACCACGCGGTCGGCCGCAGGCCGCTCCTCCGTCATGCGTCCGAAGGCGGCGATGCGACCGTCGACGGCCAGCAGCCAGGCGTCGTCGAGCGACTCCATGCGGTCCATCTCCTCACCGCAGAGCCGCAGCCGGCCCCGGCTCTCCATCCCGACGATGCGGGCAATGTTGTCAACGCGCAGTCTCATCTTGCAGGAAGCGGATCGAGGCGGCAATATACGGATACATCACCGTATCGTTGTCGATGAACGGAACGTAGCGGCGGTAGTCGGCAACCAGCCCCTCGAGCAGCGGCGAGGTGCGGGCCGGGCGGCGGAACTCGATCGCCTGCGCGGCGTTGAAGAGCTCGATGGCCAGCACGCGCTCCGTGTTGCAGACCACGCGGTAGAGCTTCGTCGCGGCGTTCGAGCCCATGCTCACGTGGTCCTCCTGCCCCTGCGACGAGGGGATCGAGTCGACCGACGCGGGCATGCAGAGCCCCTTGGTCTGGCTGACGATCGACGCCGCGGTGTACTGCGGGATCATGAAACCGCTGTTCAGGCCCGGCTTCGCCACCAGGAACGACGGCAGGCCGCGCGTCCCGGAGATCAGCTTGTAGATGCGCCGCTCGGAGATGTTGCCCAGCTCGGCCAGCGCAATGGCCAGGAAATCCATCGCCAGCGCAATGGGCTGCCCGTGGAAGTTGCCGGCCGAGACGACCATGTCCTCGTCGGGGAAGACCGTCGGGTTGTCCGTCGCGCTGTTGATTTCGGTCGTCAGCACGCTCTCGACGTAGTCGATCGTATCCTTCGAGGCGCCGTGCACCTGCGGGATGCAGCGGAACGAATAGGGGTCCTGCACGTGGGTCTTCTCGCGCGTGATAAGCTCGCTGCCCTCGAGCAGGCGGCGGAAGTTGCGCGCCGTCGTGAGTTGGCCCTTGTGGGGACGGATCAGGTGCACCTCGTCGCAGAAGGGTTCGATGCGCCCGTCGAAGGCGTCGAGCGACAGTGCACCGATGCAGTCGGCCCACTCGCTCAACTGCCGCGCCCGGATCACGGACCACACGCCGAAGGCGCTCATCACCTGCGTGCCGTTCAACAGCGCCAGGCCCTCCTTCGACTTGAGCTCGATGGGCTCCCAGCCCATCTCGCGCAGCACGTCGGCCGCCGGGCGCACCTCGCCGCGGAACTCGACCTCGCCCAGTCCCAGCAGCGGCAGGCTCATGTGGGCCAGCGGTGCCAGGTCACCCGATGCGCCGAGCGATCCCTGCTGGTAGACGACGGGCAGGATGTCGTGGTTGTAGAACTCCACGAGCCGCTCGACCGTCGCCAGCTGCACGCCCGAATGGCCGTAGGCGAGCGACTGGATCTTCAGCAGCAGGATCAGCCGCACGACCTCCGAGGGGACACGCTCGCCCGTGCCGCAGGCGTGCGACATGACCAGGTTGCGCTGCAGCTGCGCCAGCGAGTCGTGGTCGATCGAGATATTGCAGAGCGAGCCGAAGCCCGTGGTGATGCCGTAGATCGGCCGGTCGGAGTGCTCCATCTTGCGGTCGAGGTACTCGCGGCAGCGGACGATGCGCTGCCGGGCGTCGTCGCTCAATGCGAGCGGGAGGCGGCGTTCGATGATTTCGCGGACACGCTCCATGGAGAGGTGCTCCGAACTGATATGGTGGTATTCCATGGGAAACTTTGTATTTTATAAGGTTATTCGTTGAGTGCCTTGCGGATCAGCTCCTCGTCGGCCAGATTGGGCATCGTGACCTGCAGGCCGGGCGTGCGCTCCATCTCGCGGCGGATGGCCGACATGGCCCCTTCGTTGCGGGCCCAGCTGCGGCGTGCGATGCCGTTGTTCACGTCCCAGAAGAGCATCTCGCGGATGTGCCGCTCGGAGTCCTCCGAGCCGTCGATCAGCATGCCGAAGCCGCCGTTGATGACCTCGCCCCAGCCCACGCCGCCGCCGTTGTGGATCGAGACCCACGTCGCGCCGCGGAACGAGTCGCCGATGACGTTCTGCACGGCCATGTCCGCCGTGCGGTTCGAGCCGTCGTAGATGTTCGACGTCTCGCGGTAGGGCGAGTCGGTGCCCGAGACGTCGTGGTGGTCGCGTCCCAGCACCACGGGGGCCGAGAGGCGCCCGTCGGCGATCGCCCGGTTGAAGGCCAGCGCGATCTTCGTGCGGCCCTCGCAGTCGGCATAGAGGATGCGGGCCTGCGAACCCACGACCAGGTGGTTGCGCCCCGCCTCGCGGATCCAGTGGATGTTGTCGTCGAGCTGTCCGCAGATCTCCGCGGGTGCCGTGCTGCGGATCTCCTCCAGCACCTCTGCGGCCAGACGGTCGGTCATCTCGAGGTCCTCGGGCTTGCCCGACGTGCAGACCCAGCGGAAGGGACCGAAGCCGTAGTCGAAGAACATCGGGCCCATGATGTCCTGCACGTAGGAGGGATAGCGGAAACGTCCGCCCTCGCCCATCACCGCGGCCCCGGCGCGCGAGGCCTCCAAGAGAAAGGCGTTGCCGTAGTCGAAGAAGTACATGCCGCGGGCCGTCAGCCTGTTGATGGCGTCGACCTGGCGGCGCAGCGACTCCTGCACGCACTCGCGGAAGCGGGCCGGCTCCTCGGCCATCATCTTGTTCGACGCCTCGTAGCTCAACCCCACGGGGTAATAGCCGCCCGCCCACGGATTGTGCAGCGAGGTCTGGTCCGAGCCGAGGTCCACGGGAATCTGCTCGTCGGCAAGCCGCTCCCAGAGGTCGACAATGTTGCCCACGTAGGCCAGCGAGACGATCTCCCGGTCGGCCACCGCGCGGCGGATGCGCGGAATCAGCTCGTCGAGCGAGTCGTGCAGCTCGTCGACCCAGCCCTGGTCGTAGCGCTTCTGCGCCGCCTTGGGGTTGATCTCGGCGATGACGCTCACCACGCCCGAGATGTTGCCCGCCTTGGGCTGGGCACCCGACATGCCGCCCAGGCCCGACGAGACAAAGAGCATGCCGCGCGTGTCGGTGCGCCCCGCGGTGAAGCGCTTGCGCGCGGCGTTGAGCACCGTGATGGTCGTGCCGTGGACGATGCCCTGCGGGCCGATGTACATGTACGACCCGGCGGTCATCTGTCCGTACTGCGAGACGCCGAGGGCGTTGAAGCGCTCCCAGTCGTCGGGCTTCGAGTAGTTGGGGATCACCATGCCGTTGGTCACCACAACACGCGGCGCGTCGGGATGCGACGGGAAGAGTCCCAGCGGATGACCCGAGTACATGACCAGCGTCTGGTGGTCGGTCATCTCCGAGAGATACTTCATCGTCAGGCGGTACTGCGCCCAGTTCTGGAAGACGGCGCCGTTGCCGCCGTAGGTAATCAGCTCGTGCGGATGCTGCGCCACGGCCTTGTCCAGGTTGTTCTGGATCATCAGCATGATGGCCACGGCCTGCCGGCAGCGGGCCGGATATTCGTCGATCGGCCGCGCATACATCTCGTAGTCGGGACGCAGGCGGTACATGTAGATGCGGCCGTAGCGGTGCAGCTCCTCGGCAAACTCCTTCGCCAGCACGGCGTGGTGCTTGGCCGGGAAGTAGCGCAGGGCGTTCTTCAGCGCCAGCACCTGCTCCTCGGCCGAAAGGATCTCCTTGCGCTTGGGCGCATGGTTGATCTGCCTGTCATAGGGTTTCGCGGCGGGCAGCCGGTCGGGAATGCCCGCGCGGATATCGTTCTGGAATTCTTCGCGTGTCATGGTTTATCCGATTTTCTGTTCTACGATCGTGAGGACCTCCTTCTCGAGACGCTCGGCCTCGGCGGCCAGCTGCTCGGCCTCGGCAACGAGGGCATCGGCCGCAGCCCGGTCCTTGAGGCCCGCGGCGTTGATCTTCACGTTGAGCCGCGCGCCGAGCACCGCACTGCGGGCCGCCAGGGCGCCGACTCCGGCATCCGAAACCGAATTGGGATTGCCCTCGGCCGCCATGGCGCGCACAACGTCGAAGATGCGCACGGCCGTGCGCATCGTCCGCAGCGGCACCTGCGTGGCGCAGAGCGTCGCCTCCTGCAGGGCCGCGCTGCGCGCCGCCTTCTCCTCGTCGGTCGACTTGGGCATGGCAAAGACGTTCATGATGCGGTTGAAGGCGTCGGTATCCTCGTCGACCAGGTGCAGCAGCTCGGTCAGAAGCGCCTGTCCCTGCTCGGCCCAGTCGGAGAACTCCTCCCAGCGGTCGTCCCAGCCGGCCTTGTGCGACGAGAGGTTCGCCACCATCGTGCCGAGCGCCGCGCCCAGCGCCCCCATGTAGGCCGAGATCGAACCGCCGCCCGGAGCCGGCGACTCGCTGGCCGTCTCCTCGGCAAAGCCCGTGCAGGTCATGTCGACAAGGCGCTTTCTGCGCTCGTCGGCCTCGAGCAGGTACTCGATCACCTTCTCCTCGGGATGGAACGGCTTCAGATCGTCCAGCCCCATCGACTTGATGGCGATGCGCACGATCTCCTGCTCCGAGATGCCCACCGAGCGGTGCTGCTTGCGCAGGAAGTACTTGCCCGCCTCGACCAGCGCCCGCTTCGGCACGAGGCCCACGATCTCTGTGCCCGTCACGCGCACGCCGCGTGCATCGGCCTTGCGGCACACCTCGTCGAAGGCGACATGCAGGGGCGTCGTGGAGATATTCGTGATGTTCATCGAGACCTGCGCGATGCCGTACTCCTCGATGAACCACCCGATGGCCTTCGTGGCCTTGAGCGTGCCGGGCTGCATGACGGGATTGCCCTCGGCATCCTTCACGATCTTGCCCGTGATGGGATTGCCCTCGCGCACGGGGCGTCCCTTCTCGCGCACGTCAAACGCAATGGCGTTGGCACGGCGCGTGGAGGTCGTATTGAGGTTGAAGTTCACGGCAATCAGGAAATCGCGCGCGCCGACGGTCGTGGCCCCCGTGCGTGCGACACCCTCGTCGTAGGGACGCGCCCCGAAGTCGGGCGCCGACTCCTTGTGTGCCAGCTTTTCGGGCAGCGCCTCGTACTCGCCGGCACGGCAGACGGCCAGGTTGCGCCGCTCGGGCGTGAAGGCGGCCGCCTCGTAGCAATAGGTCGGGATGTGCAGTTCGTCGGCGATGCGCTCGGCCAGCTTGCGCGACAGGGCGGCGCACTCCTCGAGCGTGATGCCCGCGATGGGGATCAGCGGCAGCACGTCGGTGGCGCCCATGCGGGGGTGCGCCCCCTTGTGTTTGCGCATGTCGATCAGCTCGGCGGCCCGCTTCACGCCCTGGAACGCCGCCTCGACGACCGCCTCGGGCGACCCGACGAAGGTCACGACCGTGCGGTTGGTCGCCTCGCCCGGATCGACGTCGAGCAGCTTGACCCCTCCGGCAGCCTCGATCGCCTCGGTAATCTGCGCAATGACATGCTTGTCGCGGCCCTCACTGAAGTTGGGGACACACTCTACGATTCGTTTTTCCATAGGATTGGTCGGTTATTGGATTTCACTGCTTCAAATATAGCGAAAATCCGCAACAAAACATAAAAAACCGTAACGAAAAAAGCGTCTGGCGCACAAAACAGAAAGCCCGCCGCACGAAGCGGCGGGCCGGGATGCAGCCGGAGGCGGGACGGGTCACCTGCCGATGGTCAGGACCATGCCGCCCGTCACCCAGAGACCCGGCAGGCGGATGCCTCCCAGGTCGAAGTGGCGCGAGTCGGTGATGTTCGTGGCGTCGACATAGAGCCGGCAGATGCCCTTCTCCCATTGCAGACGTCCGTCGAGCAGGAAGCAGGGCTCGAAGTCGCGTGTCTGCGTAACCGACGAGTCGTTCACGACGGGATAGTACGTGTAGCTGCCGTTGCGGTCGGCGAGCGTGCCCGTGAGCGAGAGCGTCACGCGCCGCAAGAAGCGCACCTCGACGAGTGCCGACGCCTTGTGGCGCAGGTAGTCCATGGCGCTCTTGGCGATGATGTCCGTGTTGCGGTCGGTCGTCACCCAGGCATACGAGAGCGTGACGCGGCGCAGGAAGCCCTCCTCGGCCGCATAGCCGCCCGTCACTTCGATGCCGTAGGTGTCGAGTTTGCTCGTCTGCTCCGAATGCCACTTGTTGCCCAACTCCTCGCGCCAGACCCAGTCGATGATGTCGCGCCCGGCACGGTAGTAGCCGTTGAGCGAGGCGCTCCAGCGGCCGCGGGCGTATTCGGCCCCGACGCGGCACGTGACGGCCCGCTCGGGCGTCAGGTCGAGGTTGTTGATCTGTGCGGGCGACGAGTAGTAGAGGTCCGTGAAGGTCGGCAGGCGCATCGACTGCCACGCCCCGGCGCTTATGCGCCACGCGTCGCCGGGCCGGTAACCCGCCGAGAGGCTCCACAGCGCCGACCGCCCGTAGGGCGTCAGGCTCACGCCGCCCGAAAGCGCCGCCTCGAAACGCGCCCACTGCTTCGCGTGCCGCACGTAGAGGTTGCCCGTGTGGCGCGCCGTGGCGTGGGTGTACTCGCCGTGGGGATGCCGCAGCTCCTCGCCGAGGTTCGTGCTGTAGATGTGGTTGTAGGCATAGTCGCCGCCAAGTGTCGTCACGCCGCCCGCCCACGCGCAGTCGGCCGAAAACCGGGCACCCGCGTTGTCCGTGTTGTGGCGGTTCAGCGCCGTACCCCGCGTCCAGTCGTAACGGTCGAAATTCTTGCGGTAGCTCGCCGCGGCCGTGAGCGAGAAGCGCCCCAGACGCTTCAGCCAGCGCAGCGATGCCAGCGCCGTGGAGGTCGCCTCCCACTGGTCGGGGTTGTAGGCGGCATAAAAGCCGTTCGACCCGAAGGCACGGTTCTGATAGCCGGCCTGAAGGTCGAAGAAGCCCGCATGCTCGGCCTCGCAGGTGGCCCGCACATAGGCGTTGTAGGTATCGAAATCGGTATTGTGGCGATAGCCGTCGCTGCGGCGGTACGACGCGGCGCCGAGCACCGCAAGGCGGCCCGACGTCACGGCACCCGAGAGGTTGGCGTAGGCGTAGCCGTACTGTCCGCCCGCCCCCTCGAAACGCAGGTAGGTCGGGCGCAGCGGCGCCGTGCGGATGTTCACCGCCCCGGCGTAGGCGCCGACACCCGGCACACCGTCGAGAAGCTCGATACCCGCCACGCAGTCGAGGTCGACGGGCAGCGAGTGGGACTGGTGGCCCGTGCGGGCGTCCGTAAAGTCAATACCGTTCAGGAGGACCATGGTCTGGTCGAAAGAGCCTCCCCGGATGGAGATGTCGGCCTGCATGCCCTTGCTTCCGCGCTCGCGCAGATCGACCGACGGCGCGAGGCGCAGGGCAGCCTCCAGTGTCTGGAGGGGCGCCGCGGCCTGGGTCTTCCGGTCGAAAAGCGGAGTTTGCATCTGCACGGTCCGCGTCGGGGCGGATTGTCGCCCCGAGATGCCGACCTCACGTATGCGCAGCGTCTTCATGACGGCGGACGTGTCGGCCGGTTGCGCGGATGCACCGCACGGTGCAAGCAGCAGGATCGACATCCCGACGCAGAGCACCCCGATGGTCACGCAGCGGTGCATGCTCGCAAAGGCCGACCAGCCCTTGCGGTCCCAGCGCCGCCAGCGCCCGCCTGCGGGGAGCCGTTTTGTCTGAATGTGTTCCATAGTGTTTGAATTTTGGGTTTGGTAAAAAAATTCAGCGGTTCGGAACACGTCCGGCTGCACGCCGCGTTCCAAACCGCTGCAAAGATAGCACTTTCATCGAAGAGACCAAGCGTCTCCCCGGAAATCGGGCCCCGCTATGCGAACAGGGCGTTCACGCGGGCCGCCACATCGTCCGGATCGGGCTCCAGCGGGAAGACATGGCTCGGCTGGAGGTACCACAGCTCCTTCTCGGCCTTGAAGTGCTCCTCGCCGCCGCCCGTGATGTTGAGCATCACCGTGGCATCCTTCTCGACCTTGCCGTCGGCCACGGCCTTGATGAGCGAAGCCAGCGCCACACCCGCTGCCGAGTAGATGTCGACCCCCTCCAGCTCCTTGAAGAGCTTGCGGGCCTTGCGGGCCTGGGCATTCGTCGCCACGAACATCTCGCCGTTCGTGGCCTTCAGCGCGTCGTAGAGGCCTCCGGCCAGTCCGTAGGGGGGCCGGCGGTTCGAGAGCACCTTGGCGTCGATAATCTCCGCGTCGCGGCGCGCCTTGTCGTCGTCATAGGGCAGCATCTTGCGCGAATCGGCGCGCCAGGCGTCGTACATCGGCACGAACGGGGCATTCTGCGACACCATCAGCTTCATCGTGTTGCTGCCGAAACGGCCGTCCTCGATGAGGCGCATGTTGGCCTCCCAGGCGGCAATGGCACCCGTGCCGCTGCCCACGGCCTGGAAATAGTAGTCCGGAATGCGGCCGATCGTCGTCACGGCCGAGAGCACCGTGCAGGCCATGCCGTCGCGGCGCGCGATGTTCTTCGCTCCGCCCTCGGCATAGAAGCCCGGCGTCTTGAGGGCGATGTCGCTCAGGTGGATGGCATCGAAGTAGTCGCCGCCCTTCTCGCACGAGATGAGCTTCACGCAGGGATTCAGCGGCTCCTCGAACCACAGGGCGCCGATGTTGTCATAGGGTACCGACAGCAGCAGCTTGATGTTATTGTCGGAGCAGACCTTGGCGAAGGCGCGGGCCGTATTGCCGGCCGACGCAACCACCAGCACGCGCTGCTCGTCCTCGGCCGTGCGGCCGCAGACCGTGTAGGCCTCGGTCTCCTTGAACGAGCAGGTCGTCATCGTCGCCCCGATGGCCGGATAGTAGCCGTTGAAGGTGATCCACAGATTCTCCAGTCCGAGGTGTGCGGCCAGCCCCTTGCTGCGGTAGGTCACGGGGGCCGACGACCCCTTCAGGATGCGACGCACGGGCATCCAGTCGCAGAAGCGGTAGAGGCCCCACTCGGCGGGTTTCACTTCGAGCTGCCTGCGGGCATAGCGTGCGCGCACGAGCGACGGCGTCTTGCACTGCGGATCGGCGAGCGTCCAGCCCTCGTCGGGAAATTCACGTCCCGTGGCCACGCACTCGAGCGTATAGGAGGTAGGTTCAAATTTTTCCATCTATTCTGTTTGTGTTGCGATTTGTTTGCGGTTATGACATGCGGTTTTTGAAGTCTTCGTATCCGAATGCGCGGATGAGGTCGATGCGGCCGTCGCGGCGCGCAATGACGATCGAGGGGTGGGCCACGCCGTTGAACATCGTCGTCTTGACCATCGTGTAGTGGATCATGTCCTCGAAGACGATGCGCTCGCCCACCTTCAGGTCGTGGTCGAAGGCCCAGTCGCCGCAGTAGTCGCCGGCCAGGCAACTCGTGCCGCCCATGCGCCAGCGCTTCTCGCCCGCGGCGGGCTCGTGCGCCCCGACGATCGCGGGCTTGTAGGGCATTTCGAGGCAGTCGGGCATGTGGCAGGCAAACGAGACGTCGAGCATGGCCGTCGTCACGCCGCCGTTCTCGACGATGTCCTCCACGGTCGAGACGAGGTATCCCGTGCGCCAGGTGAAGGCGCTGCCCGGTTCGAGAATGAGCCGCAGGTGGGGATGGCGCGCCTTGAACTCGCGCAGCAGGGCGATCAGCGCGTCGCAGTCGTACCACGAGGCGGTCATCAGGTGGCCGCCGCCCATGTTGAGCCACTGCACGCGGTCGAGGTACTCGCCGAAGTGGCGCTCGACGGCTTCGAGTGCCAGGCGCAGATGCTCGGGGCGCGACTCGCACAGCACGTGGAAGTGCAGCCCTTCGATGCCGGCGGGCAGACCGCCGTGCGCCGCCAGCTGCGCGGCCGTGACGCCGAGGCGCGAACCGGCCACACACGGGTTGTAGAGGTCCGTCTCGACGGGCGAGTACCCGGGATTGATGCGCAGGCCGCACGAAATGCCGCGCAGAATGGCCATCGGCGCGAAACGCTCGTACTGCGCCAGGGAGTTGAAGGTGATATGGTTGCTGCAGCGCAGAATCTCCTCGATGTTGCGGTCCGTGTAGACGGGGGCGTAGGTGTGCGCCATGCATCCGAACTCCTCGAGCACGAGGCGTGCCTCGGCGGCCGAGGAGGCGGTGGCACCGTCGGAATGGCGGGCCAGTTCGGGGAAGATGCTCCACATGGCGCAGGCCTTCAGGGCGACGATGATCTCGGCGCCCGACTCGCGGCGCACGCGGTCGATCAGGGCGAGATTCGCGTCGAGCAGCCTCTCGTCAAGCACGTAGCTCGGCGAAGGCACGGTTTGGAAATCAATCATCGGGATGCTTTCATTCAAAACGGATACAAAATTAACAATTTCGTCGCGAATCCCGTTCCGCATGCGCCGGAAATTCGGATAAATACGCATTTATACTTACCCGGTCCGCCCTACCCTCCACCGGCAGCCGCGGCAGAGGGTTCCCGGCCGTTCCAAGAGGCACCGCGGAAGGTTCCGGCCGC